>Ga0123355_10000934_pt1 | contig 40434 bp, 33 predicted proteins | sample TergutEmb28metaG_3_FD_89872 | JGI IMG/M metagenome (GOLD analysis project Ga0123355, IMG submission 89872) | Embiratermes neotenicus P1 segment gut microbial communities from Petit-Saut dam, French Guiana - Emb289 P1 | ecosystem: Host-associated > Arthropoda: Insects > Digestive system > Gut ...
CAGGCTAAAACCATCTTGCTCCATCAGGCTAAACAACGCGCTTGTTACGCTTTGGGCTTCATCCGCTATAAATAGATGCCTGAATATCAAGCTCCGGTCATGTGCTGACAGGCTTGTAAAGCGCGCCGCTGTGCCTAACAGCTCATGGAAGGCTTCTTCCGCCAGGGTATCCTCGCACCGTTGTCGCTCGTGGTATTGCCGGTACAAAAAAGCCTCTAGATATTCCGGGCATAGCTCGGACAAGAGGCTTTCGTAGGTATCTATGTTATTTGTCGCGTAACCTGCAAAACCCGCTAAAGGTTGGGCGCCGGTGTAGGCTACCGCTCCGTGATTCATTGGCGCGTGCGTGTCAAAGGGTTGTATCTCCGGCAACTGCTGCATTGTCGGGTCTTGAGCGCTTGGGGGATGATGCGCCCTTAGGGCTATGCTGGGGACGCTCATTACTATAATTAGCATGAAGGCTATTGTCTGCTTTATCCATTTGCTTATTGGTTTTGACATGTTTCCAGCTCCTTTGTGTATGTGATTAAGCTTGTTGTCTGCATACAGACGCATCATTCTACCCGGAGCGCTGCTTCTCTCCTTAATATCTCTTCCCATACAATATCCCGGAGAGCATCATTGCCACGGTGTTCATTTGCTCTGATCAAGTTTGTTACCTCTGTCAATACTTGAGTAACATTGGCGTTTATACCCTGCCAATGCATGGCGGTCTCCCAAAAAAAGTTGAGACTCCACTTGCCGGCTTCGGTAGCAAAACCAAATTCCATGCCATTAATAATAGCGGTGTACCCCGCTTCTGGCAGCAGCTCCATACCCAAGGCCCAGCCCCAGTCCTCTAAAAAAGCTCTTTCGGCATACGCAATTACCAGTGGGCGCCAATCGGCACCATTTAACTCTATACGGCTATATCTGCTATGCGCATTTAAGGCGTGGGTGTCAACAATACTACTCCACCCGTCTACACCATGCCCAAAGCTAATGCCTGTGGCGTCGCGAAGCCGTTCAAGTCCAGGCCTGATAGTGTTTCTTACATTGTTTAATGTAATAGCGGGGGCAGTATGTATATCTCCTTGGTTTTGTTCCGGGGCTTCGTATGATTCATAATCATCGTCTGATGACTGGTTGCGAATCTCATCAATGTTGCTTTCGAATCTTTCGTCAACATGACCAATGATAAAACTTGTTGCTTCGCCAACTTCTGTGTCATTGAAGCTGGCCCACATCATGCCGTTAAATCTGCCATAGATAAAGGCATCGTAAGCACTGCCTACATACGTATCTATTAGGCTCCTACGTTCTTCATGAGTTATATTAAATTCGTATTCGTATAATAACTCATCGACTCGCATTTCTACCAAAGCTGCAATCATTTCACTATTAGTTATATATTCCGGCACCTCTGGCGTCACATTTGCAGCCTCATCTTCATGATCAGGTGTTGCGGTTTCTTGGTCTTGATTGTAAGTTGTAGCTTCCTGGTTTTGATTTGATGCTGTGGTCTCTTGATCCTGATCCTGGTCTTGCGTTAGCGCGGCTTGAGCGCCCATTGTGTATGCCGGATCCGTTAAGCCTTGCGTAGGGCGGTTTGTTATCGCGTTTATAATAAAAAAGGCGGCAATACCAACCACAAGAACCCCGGCACCGGTAGTCGCTTTTACCACAGTACTTATACCACTCTTTTTTTCTGGTTGAGCGGTTTGCATGTAGCTATAGGTTGGGGGATGAGCAGAAGGTTCGCGCAAGCTATCATAGCTAAATGAGCTTGTGGATTGCTGGTCAGATGAAGTTGAACGACTACCTACGCCAGACTCGCGCCTTAACCGTGCCAGTAATTGTTCTGTGGTCTCTTCTGGATTGTCATAATATTTTATGTCCATAGTTAGCCCTCATTTGTATTGTTGCTTTTTATCTTGGGTACGTGAGTCTATTTTACCATAATTTCTACATTTGCAAAAAAAAATCGCATATTTTTTGACTCATCTTAAAAGGTAATGTGTGACAAAACACAAACACAAGCAACCCCCTCCAAAAAATGCTATAATCTCAAAAACTCACAAAGGGGGAACACAATGGCAACAATCAAAGACCAACTGGCCCAAGCTATGCAAGAAGCCAAGCGCTTGGGCGCGGACTATGCCGACATACGGCTAAAGGACATCCGTTCGGAGTCTATATCCGTAGAAAACGGCACATTATCAGCCGCGGCAACCAACCGCAGCCAGGGCTATGGCGTACGGGTATATGTAGATGGCTCTATGGGCTTTGCCGCTTCCGGTGACATGGACAAGCTTTGCGAAACCGTAAAGGAAGCCCACGCAACTGCCAAAGCCAGCCTGACCCTGCAGGCCCAAAAAGCACAGCTTTCCGCCAAAGAGCCGGCAACGGGCACGTATTCCACCCCGGTTGTAACCGACCCATTTGATGTTCCGCTAGCAGACAAGCTGGCGCTGCTGATGGAATGCCACAAGGAAATTAAAGCAGTGCAGGGCGTGAGTTACAGCACTTTGACCCTGGACTTCCGCAAAGATGATGTGTTTTACGCGGACACAGACGGCAGCTATATCGAGCAATATTTCTGCCAAAGCGCCGGCAATATTAACGTGATGGCCCGGTCGGAAACGGACAACCAGCGCCGTAGCAGCGTTAATACAAACCGCGGCGGTTACGAAACTATCCTGGATCTTAAGATGCCAGAAATCACCGCCCGCCTTGCTAAAGAAGTCGTGGAGCTGGTAAATGCCCCGGACTGCCCAAGCGGCGAGTTTGACTTGGTGATTAACCCAAACCAGCTATTTTTGCAAATCCATGAAAGCGTAGGCCACCCGACAGAGCTTGACCGTGTACTGGGAAGCGAAGCCGCTTTTGCCGGGCGCAGCTTTATAGAGCCGGCCGACTTAGAAAAACCTTTGATTTACGGCTCGGAGCATGTGACCATCGTAGCCGACGCTACATGCGAAAAAGGATTAGGTACCTTTGCGTACGATGACGAGGGCGTACCGGCACAGTGCATTACCCTTATCGACAAGGGTAAGTTCACAGCTTTCCAAACCTCCCGTGACAACGCGCCCATTATCGGGCAAAAATCCAGCGGAGCTGGGCTTTCGGACGGGTGGCGCAACCTGCCAATCGTGCGTATGACCAACATCAATTTGCTACCGGGAAGCGGCACGCCTTGCGACTTGATATCAGGTATCAAACATGGTTTTTTGCTTGACCAAAACAAGAGCTGGAGCATAGACGACCTACGTGTCAATTTCCAATTCGCTTGCGAAGTCGCTTACGAAATCAAAGACGGTAAACTGACCGGCCGCATATTTAAGAACCCCATCTACGCAGGTAAGACCACAGAGTTTTGGGCCAGCTGCGACGGAGTTGCCGGGCCGGAGCATTGGCGGCTAATTGGCACTCCCAACTGCGGCAAAGGCCAACCCATGCAAATAATGCGGGTTTCTCACGGCTCTGCGCCGGCTAGGTTTAGAAAAGTGAAAGTAGGTGTATCCGATGTTAAATAGAGACGAAGCAAGGGCTGTAATCAAGAAATTAGAGTCTTACACAAGCCACTATACCACGGTAAATATCACAAGCGGTAGCCAGGGTACAACTCGCTTTGCCAACTCCGAAATCAGCCAAAACATTACCATCACAGACACTACCGTTAGTCTTACATTGTACGATGGCAAAAAAGAAGCTACAACATCCACCAATGTATTAACAGGCAATGGTCTCAAGCAACTGGTCAAAGACGCCGAAGCCATGCTGGCATATGTGCCGGAAGGCGAATACGAGGCTTTCAAAATGTCTGAAGAACCTGTAGAAGAGCGCCAAGATACAGGCAAACTAGCCGCAGCCTTTGACGTTAACGGCCGCGCCGCATATGTAAAAGAAGGGATGAGCCATATAGAAAACGGCTTCACCGCGGCAGGCGCGCTGGAACTTACCCGCCAAGCCATAGCCGTTGGCAACTGCAACGGGGCCTTCCGCTACGCCGCTTACGACCAGGTGAGTTTTAATACGGTAGTTACCCATGCAGATGGTACAGCCGGCGCGGGAGAATGCCATTCCTATACAGATATCCCCGATGTTATTGGCGAATTTAAAAAGGCCCAAGCCACTTCAAAGGCGGCCATGGGCGCAGTAAGTCCAGAACTTGGCGCACACACCGTTGTGCTTTCGCCGCTGGCGTTTGGTACGCTGGTTAACTTCCTAAATTACACACTAGGCGCGGGCGCGGTAGATTCCGGAATGAGCTTTGCAACCGGTAAGCTTGGGCATAAATTTTTTGGGGATAATTTAACTATTACGGATGATGTAAACTGCCCATGCTCAAGGCCGGTGTTCTTCGATTACGAAGGCACACCGCGCAAGGCCGTTACGCTTGTAGATAAGGGCACGGTTTCTTCCTTTATGTATGACAATAAATTGGCTGCTAAGCATAAAGCGGTTAACACCGGCCACGCTGTTACCAATAAAGGCCGCGGCGGTTATGGGGCTAATTTACAGGTTGCCGGCGGCAATCAGTCTCTTGATGAGATTATCGCTTCAACTAAAAGAGGCATCTTTATCAATGAGTTCCATTATACAAACTTTGTTAACCCACGCAACTTACAGCTTACAGGGCTAACCCGTAACGGTACGTTCCTAATTGAGGATGGTAAGCTTACAAAGCCCATATCCACCGTGCGCTTTACACAAAGCCTACTTGACGCGTTTAACGCCATAACAGCTATATCAAAAGAACGGACAAGGGTTGACGGGATGGGTATTATGCTTGTGCCCGCGGCGCGTATTGATGGGTTCCACTTTACAAGCAAGCCTTAGGTTAGCGGTTTTGATCCTTTGGTGATTGGTGATTGGTGAAAGGTGAAACATGCCGGTTTTGGCCCTAATAACGAAGGCTTGTATATTGGCCTTATCATCCCGCACTTGACCCGGGATCTCATATCCTTTGTCGCAAGACCAAGGGGATCCTGGGTCAAGCCCGGGTTTACTGGCCTCACCGCCGAAACAGCCACCCAAACAACGAATTCTCATTAAAATTAAGCGGCGGCGTATGCGGGAATAACAGCACCATCCTCACGACCCACACCGCAATAAGCACACCAATGAGCGTAAATGAAATAATACTTAGCCATTTAGGAGGCAAGCGCTCCATTGCCAAAAGCGGTACAAAGGGCACTAAAACAAACAACGGATGGTAAGCAAACGCCTGCCTAAACTCAAGCCGCGCCAGGCTTACAAACGCGCGGGTTAACCCGCAAGCAGGGCATGGCAGCCCTATTAGATGATAGGTAATACAAGGGCTAACACCAATAAAAAGGGACAGCACTAAGGCTGCCCCCCCTATTATAGCCAAAACAATGTAATACTTTACTACCAATTTCATGTCTTAGTTAGAATTCCAGGGGTCTTGGCTTCCGGAATTTTGATTTTGCCCTGTGCCAGGACCTTGTGGGTTAGGGTTTTGTGGAGTACCGAAGTGACCAGGGCCAGGGCCATAACCAGGACCGCCGTGCGGGCCATGTGGGCCATGCGGGCCGCGTCCACTAAAGCGGTCTGCCATATTATTGATATTTGACTGCACAATGGCATACACAACAATAGACAAGCCAAATATGCCCAAAATCAAGTATAAAATAGAATCATCACGAGGTGGCATACCCATTATATGATACGCGGTAGATTCCATTTTGCCAAGCTTATACATCAGGTATATGCCATAAATACCACATGTGATAAAGGTCAAAACAATGTCAAGACCAGCATTGCTGGGCAGGTTGTTTAGCCTGTACATAGTACTAAGCACCTGATAATACCAGTAGATAGCGTAGATGCCGCATGTTATAAAGCTTAACAGGATGGCTACCCCTACGCTACGCTTGTAGTAATACATGTCCATTTTATTACCCCTCCATTAGGTTTTTTATATGCTACCATGATAAGTACGTATGTCAAGCATATTTGTTTGCAGACTTTCTTTTGACTTCATGGCGCACAAGGTATAGCGCCGGCGCTACCAGAGTTATTACAGCTACAATTATCCCGGTTAAGAACTCGTGCGGAGAGGCGCTACCGCCGGATAATGACAAATGGAATTCTAATTCAAAATCAATCATGGGTGAATCATAGACATACTGCCTAAACCCGGCGATAATTGCGCCCGAATCCCTTGATTCAAGCCCTAAGTCAGCCGCAATACGTGCAAGGTCAGTTGCTATAAACCTAATTATCAATATATTGTTTGATGGTACAATCCTTATCTCGTGAACGCTATGCGCGTAAATACAGCCTTCTCTTTCGTTTATAATCGCTTCTATCCGCCTTTGGGTTTCTAATAGCTGGGCAAAAGAAAACTCAGCAAAACTATAACTGCCAGGCTCCGCAACAAGGTAGCTAAAGGCTTCATGAGCCCTGGCATATTCAAGCTTCGACACCACGATATGCGTCTCCAACCGGTCACTTCCCGGTTCCAGCCAATTATTGCTCGCGCTAAAACCGCCAAAAAAATCCGGATATATAACATCCCCGTCTGCTGTGCACTCAAGCATATTATACATTGTTTCAATTTTCGCAATTATTTGATGCCGGTTTACATGGCAACATGAATTGCATCGGTAAAAGAATGGCATCAATGCCGCAAGTGCTGCGCGCCCCTCTATATCAACTCCCCGCTGGATGTCTACTATCCGTGTCCGTGGCTGCCTTGTGACTGCAAAACTCCAAGCCACCAGTGCAAGTGCGATTAACATCAATGTAACAGGCAAAATAAATCGCTTCATGCCAATTTATGTCCTTTCTAAATCACCCGGCTATTTCGCGCACCTCATCCCCGTCCAGGCTTTCCTTTTCCAAGAGTCGCTGCGCCATTGCTTCAAGCTTGGGATAATGATCCTTCAATAGATTTTTTGCTTCATTATATAAGCGCTCTGTCAGCTTGGCACATTCTTTATTAATGTTTTGATCATCCTTAAGCGCTACGCGGTCTACTATCCCCTCCCCCATACCAAACTTGGCAACATATTGCATGGCGGTTTGGGTCGCCTTTTCTATATCATTGGACGCACCTGTAGTAATACCTTCCGCGCCAAAGCGCAGTTCCTCGGCGCAGCGCCCGGCCAGGTTAACCATTATCTGCTGTTCCAGTTCTTTTTTTGTCCAGTACATACGCTCCGGGAGTATATTTACGCAAAAGCCGCCGGCCCCGTTGGTTGTGGGGATAATCGTTACTTTGGCCACCCGGTTTTCGGGGTTTAACAGCGTGGCTGCCAGCGCGTGACCGGATTCATGCCAGGCTGTTATTGTACGTTCCTGCTCTCTAATGCCACTGCGGTCCTTTTTTTCGCTGCCGGCTAGGGCTGTGTAGTAGGCCGTTGTAATATCATCCGGCTCAATTAACTCCGCACCCCGCCTGGCGGCGTTTATTGCCGCGTCGTTTAAGAGTCCTTCCAACATAGCTCCACTAAAAAACACCGTATCAACTGCCAACTTATCTAAGTCAGTATCAGAAGAAAGGGGTTTATTCTCCGCATGCAAGGCTATTATTTGCTTTCGGGCGGCAAGATCTGGCAAACCTATTTCTACTCGCCTATCAAAACGGCCCGGGCGGAGAAGCGCTTCATCCAAGGTATCTGGGCGGTTGGTTGCCGCTATTACCACTATGCCGGCTTCGTCGGAGAAACCTTGCATTTCTGTTAGCAGCGCGTTAAGCGTTTGTTCACGCTCGTCGTTACCATTTAGGCCATCGCTTCGCTTTTTACCCAATGCGTCAATTTCATCTATGAAGATTACGCCACCACCGGCAGCGCGGGCTTTTTTAAACAATTCCCTGACGCGGGCAGCGCCTACACCTACATACATCTGTACAAAGTCCGAGCCGCTAACCGCGTAGAACGGTACTCCCGCTTCCCCTGCCATAGCCCGCGCCATAAGCGTCTTGCCTGTACCGGGCTTGCCGTGAAGCAAAATACCCTTGGGCATCCTCGCGCCATAGTGGGTGTATTTCCCTGGGTCGCGCAGGTAGTCCACTATATCGCGGACACTTTCCTTTGCTTCTATGTTTCCGGCGATATCGTTAAAACTACAAGTCTTTGCCCCTGGCTCTATGTTTACCGCCACTGCATCAAAACCGCTTTTTGCGCGCACACCGCTTGACCTGCGGTGCATCATAAATATGACCGCAGCCAAAACAACAAGGGTAAACCCCAGCTGAAGGAAGCCTTCACCTGAAGCTGAGCTTTCGGTTACGGCTACCCCCTGAAGCAGCAAAAACTCCTTGAAATCCTCACGGCGTGGGTTGTTTGTAATAAAAGTAGTATTATTGTCAACATATGTAAAATTAATTTCTGCGCCGTCAGACAGCCATACCTCACTAACAAGGCCATCGTTAACCGCTTCAACAAAAGCGGCATACTCCACAAACTCAGGCATGGGCCTACCCCTAAAATGTGACCCGGCTACTATTGCCGCTACAATCGCCAGGATAAGTGCAACACCTAAAACATTTTGATATCTATGTATGATTTTCATTTTGCATCCCTCCCACGACATTATAAATTGCCACGGGATCAAAAAGCTAATGCAAGTTATGTCAGCAGGGTATGGCCTAGAGTGGGGCAAGCGCGTTGTTAAGACTCGCTAAGCACGCACTATCCTCCGCTAGTGGCGCAGAAAACCGCCGCGCCAATGCGCTACAGGTGCTTAGCAATCGCTCCCTTCAACAACGCGCTTGCCCCGCTCCGGCCCCTACCCCTTCCCCCTATGCCGCAAAACACCAACCATGCCTGCGCCGATAATGCCCCCGCCAATAAGCCCGCCCAAATGGCCAAAATTATCAACCCCAGTAGTCATAAGCCCCATGGCTATGCCTACCCCGGCAAACAAAAACATTATATACCAGTTCATAAGCTCGATAGACCGCCCGGTTATACGTGTATAAGCAAAAATAACACCAATTAACCCATAAACCGCCCCAGAAGCCCCTGCCGCATATCCCCTGGTAAAATACAAGCTAAAAAGCGACCCAAGGAGCCCGGCAAAAATATAGGTCAAGCAAAACGCCAACCGTCCAAAGTATCTTTCTACCCGCGTGCCAAATACCACAAGCCCCATAACATTGGCAAAGAAATGTGCCGCCCCAAAATGGATAAACATAGCCGTAAAAAGGCGATACCACTCACCATCGTCAAATATATAGGCCGGGACAATTGCCCCAAACCGCGCAGGCACCCACATATCCGCCGGGAACCCCGCCATATACATTAGCAAGAGTATTACAGCGTTAATTCCTACGAAAAAGTACGTCATAAATGGGATACGGCGCACAGGTTGCATAGAGGTTGCCACCCACTTTTTACTGCGGTTCGTCCCTTTGGAAAAAGGCAATCCGCTGTGGGCCGTAATATCCGGATGGGCATCCAAGTTATCTTCCTCTGTCTCAACGGTTTTAACAGCTTCAACCCGTGCCTTTTCAAGTAGCCCTCTAATACCAAAAAGCTGTGACGGCTGGTTTTTAGAAACTGTTACGGCTCCAGAGTTTAAATCCAGCCACCAAAAGACACTATATGCTTGCTGGCCGTGATATCCATTTATACCCTCCAGCCTGTCGGTAAGCCAAGGGGCCGGGCCGTTCCCTACAAGCACATATATAATCGCGATATTTTGCAGTTTATCTAGTAAGCCTTCCGCCCATTTTAAATGATCTGCATCCCTTGTAAGCACTTCGCGCCAGTCTTTACGTGTTGTGTCTACAATATGCAGGCAAATAAGCGTAGCGATATCTACTTTTTGAAACGCCAGATATGTGGCGTCATTGTTTACGTCTGAAAGTTGCGGGCCTCCTGTTGCCCCAAGCCAGTAATCCAAATGGTAACCTTGTGCAAGGGCCATCGCCCAAAAATTCGAAGAAAAAGCTGCAAACATATCTATCTCCTTACGTTTCGTTCTGTTTTCGTGCTATAATCATTTTGTTTAAGTATACCATTAATTTGCTAAGCCTGACAGACAGGCGGCGAAGGAGATCAAAATGTTAAAAAACATCGCCGAAAGTATAAATGCGCGTATAAGCGACCAGGCACTAAACCAGGAAGCCATGACCGAGCTAGCCCTAGCTTCATTTTTTGCGGGAGGGCATATACTACTTGTAGGCCCATCCGGCATGGGTAAGCACTTATGGGCACAGGCATTTGCTGGCGCTTTTGAGTTAAGCTATGCACATGAGCGGTTTGCGGACAACGCGTCTTCAGATTTTTTTAGCAAACTAGTACCTGCTCCTGATGATGAGTCGGCTTCACAATATCCAGTGTCGCGGTATTTATCACAGCCAGGGTCGTTGTTTTCCCAGATTTTCCACGCAAGCGGGTTCGAAAATATTAGCCCATGGGAGTATATACACATCATAAATGCCATAGACAGAAGAAAACCAAACTTATCAGATGCTGGCGACGGCTCATTCCCACTGCCCAACCCACACTTCATAATCGCCTCATGCGATGAAAACTTCAACCTTCCCAAGCCCTTAACAGACCGCTTTATGATGAAACTCTATATTAACTACCCCGGAGTAGCCGCCGAAAAGCAAATACTACAAATGCACCACGTAGGCGCCACACCAGATACAGATCATACACCGATATGTACCTTGGAAACCATTGCCCAAGCCAAAGAGGAAGTGCAGGCAGTAGCAGTAGAAGACGCAATTTTTAACTATATCGTAAGCATTGCGGAAACCACCCGTCGTGTAAGCGCAATACAAACAGGCGCAAGCCCCCGGGCGAGCATCTCGCTACTGCAAGCAGCCAAAGCATACGCCGCAATCAAAGGGCGGGATTACACCACCATAGAAGATGTGAGAAGCCTAGCCATACCTGTACTACGCCACAGGATTACCCTAAGGCCAGACGCAATAAAAGAAGGTCTTCACGCGGAGCGCATCATAGAAAGTATAATTATAGGCAAGCGATATGTGTGAGAGGGGCAGCGCCCCCATTAAAACGGAGGGGATAGAATGAAAGTCTTAGCAATAAACGGCAGCCCCCGCAAAGAGGGCAACACTGCTGGGATGCTTAACACAGTACTAGAAGTGTGCAAAAAAGCCGGCCACGAAACCGAGTACTACCAAGCAGGTGGCCGCGCGGTGTACGGCTGCAAAGCCTGCGGCAGCTGCGGCGCAAACAAAGGCAAATGCGCCATAGACGACTGGATAAACGAGTTATATCCAAAGATGAAAGCCGCCGATGCCATTGTAATAGGCTCACCCACCTATTTTTCGGATCTTACCCCGGAAACCAAGGCAATAATAGACCGCACAGGCTTCATGTCCCGCCGCGACGGAAATGCTTTCTCAAGGAAAGTTGGCGCGGCAGTTAGCGCGGTTAGGCGCGCAGGAGGCATACACACTCTGGATTCTATCCAGCATATGTTCCTTATCTGCGACATGATAGTCCCCGGCAGCTCATACTGGAATATGAGCCTAAGCCGTGATATAGGTGACTATGATAACGACCAAGAAGGCGAAAGAACCATGATACGCCTTGGAGAAAATATATCTTGGCTACTTAAGCTGATACAGGAAGAGAAATAACTCTGTTTTCTATGAAGCAGTTTCCTGGCAGCAACAAAAACCCCCGCAGGCACACGCCCAGCGGGGGTTATATATATCGATAAACAGTTGAAAATGCCAACGACATTTATCATTTCATCCGATTATACATTTGTTATAGAATATTACTGCTCCATCTGCTTACCCAAGAACCCGGCAGCTGTCTGAGCCAGTTTGCCTTCCACTTCACCCATTTTCTTGTCTGGCGAAAGGAATACTACAGCACCTAACACATCACCTTCAGCCATAATTGGGGCGATAAATTCATTATTATACGTACCCGGGTCATCTTCATCTAAAATTGGTATAAATGTGGCATCATTTCTGGACGCGGATACTACATTGCGCAAATTAATAGCTCTTTCCAGCTCGCGGGAGATGTTCTTATCCAAAAATTCCTTCTTTGGCCCGCCAGACACGGCAATGATTTGATCCTTGTCTACTATACATGTTATATGCCCAGAAGACTGGCTCAAGCTCTCTGCGTATTCTTTAGCAAAATTGCCAAGCTCGCCTATTGGTGAGTATTTCTTTAAAATAATTTCGCCCTCGCGATCCGTAAAAATTTCAAGAGGGTCACCTTCGCGTATACGTAAGGTGCGGCGTATTTCTTTTGGTATTACTACCCTACCTAAATCGTCAATCCTGCGGACTATACCCGTTGCTTTCAATGTATTTCCTCCTTATGATTTATTGCATCATTAGCATTGGTTTACTTTTCATAGTATCTGTAAAAATGTCAAGATTTATACATTTGAATTTGCTATAGGTTCAAACTTACGAACCCGATACAACTTGGGCCAATTTTGTAAAAGCCGCTGTGTCGTTTACGGCGAGTTCTGCCAGCATTTTGCGGTTGATGTCTACACCGGCCTTCTTGAGGCCATGCATAAACTGGCTATAACTCAGGCCGTGCTGCCTGGCCGCCGCGTTGATACGAGTAATCCACAAACGGCGATATTCGCGCTTTGTTTGTTTACGGCCTACAAACGCCGAAGCCATTGCCCGCATAACTGCTTGCTTTGCTACGCGATACTGCTTACTCCTGGCACCAAAATAACCACGGGCCAGTTTAAGGACGCGTTTATGTCTTCTTCTGGCTTTAACTGCGCCTTTTATCCTTGCCATATTAAAAACCTCCTTATTCTTGTTTATGTCTTACGCATAGGGCATCATTTGTCTTACAGCTGCTTCGTTGGTCTTGTCTACCATGCCCATCTTGCGTAGGGTCATCTTGCGCTTGGGGCTTTTCTTGGTAAGGATATGCTGCTTACCGGCTTTGGGATGTTTAAACTTGCCGGTGCCCGTTGCTTTAAAACGTTTAGCTGCAGCTTTTTTTGTTTTAAGTTTTGGCATATGAAACTCCTTTATACTTTAATAAGGGCTCCGCCTGCGCGCCGGCGTTGACGGTGCTAACTAGGAACCAGCATTAGGCTTTGGAGATAAGAACATGGCCATAGAGCGCGCTTCCATTTTGGGTGGCTTGTCGACCTGACCCACTTCGCTGACCTTTGACAAAAAGTCATTCATGATAGCATAACCAATCTCTGTCCGCCCTAGTTCACGCCCTCTAAAACGAATGGTTACTTTTACTTTATCGCCATCTTTCAGGAAGCCTAAAGCTTTTCTGACCTTAACCTCAACGTCGTGAGTATCGATATTGGGGGAAAGTCTAATTTCCTTGACATCCATCGTGCGTTGCTTTTTGCGGGCTTCCTTTTCTTTTTTGGACTGCTCAAACCTGAATTTGCTGTAGTCCATGATTTTGCAGACCGGTGGTTTGGCTGTGGGCGAGATTTTAACCAAGTCCAAACGCTTTTCGTCGGCCATGCGCTGGGCATCACGGCCTGGTACTATGCCAAGCTGGGAGCCATCCACGTCTATCAGGCGCACTTCTTTGTCCCTGATTTGCTCGTTGATCATTAAGTCGGTAATGCTGATTCCCTCCTTTTTAATAAAAAAACCTGTCCGACTCAAAAAAATAAGTGGGCATAAGCCCACTTAATCATGCGTAACACCAATAATTGCCTGTGTTTGCCCGATAAACCCTGTTGCGCTAGCTTGAGGGTGAGAAGTGGCGCTTCTGCTTTGGGAGATAGTTTAGCACTGGGATATTTAGCTGTCAACTATTTGGAAGGAAAGTTATATTAACGCGGCAAGTCTGATAAAAAAATTTCTACTGGGCTATGCCGATTATTAAAAATCCCATAATACCCATCACCAATCTGGCCCCAGAAATTGCATCCCCAGGCCCATGTACTTCCATTGGTTTTAACTGCAAAATTAACCCCCCGGCCAACCCCTCCGGTAGAGATGGCAGCTACATCATCCATTATGTGCATAGGTGTACGGTTATTATAAATTGTACCATCGCCAAGCTGACCAGTGTTGTTGTGACCCCAAGACCATAAACTCCCATCGGCTTTAACAATAATCGAATAGTGATAACCTGCGGCAACAGCAACCACATTGTCAAACATGCGTATAGGTGTCCTTTTGTCCGTAAAAATACCTGTGCCAAGCTGACCGCTATAGTCTGTCCCCCATACCCATAAACTATGATTAATGCATATCGCCAAAGAATGCGCCCCGCCGGCAGATATAGCAATAATATTTTCCATAATTCTAACCGGGGTATTGCGGTGTCCCAATTCTTCAATGCCAAGCAAGCGGCCGGTACCCCAGGCCCAAACTGTCCCATTTATATCAATAGCCAAAGTGTGGCGATATCCGGCAGATACCGCAACTACATCATCCATGATATGTACAGGGCTGCTACGGTTTTCATATGTGCCATCTCCAAGCTTGCCAGCATTGTTGCTACCCCAACCCCACAAGCTACCATCTGTACGGATAGCCATTGTATGACTCGCACCGGCAGATACCGCGATTACGTCCTCCATAATCATAACAGGGCGTAAACGCCCTTCAGTAGTACCGTCTCCAAGCTGGCCTTGGGTGTTGCGCCCCCAGGCCCAAAGGCTACCATCGGTACGTATAGCCAATACATGTCCGACATTATCAGACCTACTACCTCTGCCTCCGGCAGATACATAAGCCACATCATCCATTATGTGAATAGGAAATAAGTGGGGCACACTCCAGTCTGCGGTTGTACCGTTTCCTAACTGGCCAGAGCTGTTGCTGCCCCAACCCCACAAGCTACCATCCGGCAGCACTGCAAAAGCAGAGGTATTGCCCGCCACAATTGCAAGACCGGCTGTTTCAATCTGCACGGCTTCCTGTGGCACAGGGGGCAGATAAAACGGTTCCGGAGAATATGCCCCACTGCAAGAAACAAATACCAACAATGTAAGCGCAATGGCTGCAAATAGTCTCTTCATAGTACCTTCCCGCCTATAAATCATCCGCCAAGGTCAGTAGTATCTTCTTCCAAGCGGATGGCTTGGGTTAATGTCTTATCTACAGGCGTAAGTTCAACTCCATATAAATGAAGAAACTCCCCATTAATTTTTTCTGGACGGAAAGAGATATCATCTTCTCCATCAATTTCTACAAGGAAGCTGTCTGAGATAATATCTCTAAATTTATTGGCAGCGGTTATTGGCTTAATCTGCTTATGGCCGCCAACATAAATAGAATATTCGCCTATAATATCCGGGGTCATGGTTGTATATTTGACCTCCAGCTTGTATTGGGTCTTTCTGCTTGTGCGTACTTTCCATATGATACTTTGCTCTGTGCTTGTAAAACAGTGCACATAATCGTTGCCTGTCTTACCGTCCCCACGGGAAAGTACAGCAGGGATTGGAGGCGTGTATGAAGCGTCAAAAACATGCAAGCTTTCTTTTTCCGTACCGGAAATCAGCCTGCCGCCACCTACAAACAATTCGCCGGTAAACTCCGCAACTACCACACTATAAGGGGCTGTCTTAGAAGGCAGATTTATCACAGTATCGTACTGGTTTACCCGCTTCATGCTAAGAGGCGTCTTTTTGCTATCCGCAAGCATGTACACCTTATCAAATTGGTTTAAAACGCCACCAAGAGTTATTTCATGTGTATCCTCATTATAAACATGCAGATACAGCTTATTGCCTTTTACTGTTGTTTCGCCAAAGGTTTGAACAAACAATGGCGAGCGTGAGGTTCCGTAAATAGCCTCACCATTTATCTTAAGCCACTTACCTACTTCCGCCAAAATTTCAAGGTCAATATTCTCAATAGTCCCGCGTGCGTTGGGGCCTACATTCATCAAAACATTGCCGCCTTTAGCCGCGGCTTTTATCAGCAGTTTGATAAAATGCTCTGGTGGCTTGTGGGATTTGTCATGCTTAGAATACCCATATGATTCGTTGGTAGTGGGGATAGTCTCCCATAGCCCAGGTGTCGGGAATATTTCCGCGGCACGGTCTCCTGTATTTGCGTAATCCGCGCCTGGCCCAAAACGCCAGTTTGGCGCAATTCTTCCGTTAACCACTACATTTATATCGGTATCCCATATGGCTTTTAGTATGCGCAAGTTTTCAGATACCGGCAGTTTATGGCTGGTATCAAACCATAGAAGCGCCGGTTGATATTTTTTTATCAACTCCACAACTTGCGGGATGCTTTTTTGGTCTACATAGTATTTTGCGGTGCGTGGTACAAGTTCTGGGTGCTGGTTAAACCATAGGCCAAGCTCCCCTTCAAACAAGTGAAGATCACCGCCACCATTGGTATATTCCCAATCATTGCCTGCCCCGTCGGGGTGCTCCCAGTCAAACGCGTGGGAGTAGTACATTCCAAATTTTATTCCATGCTTATCGCAAGCTTTTTTTAACGCCATAATCGGATCATCTTTGTAAGGAGTCATGCGCATATCATACGGGTACACGTCGGAGTGATACATGGCAAAACCATCATGATGCTTTGCTGTTATAACGAAGTATTTCATCCCCGCATCTTTTATAGTAGAAATCCATTGGTCCGCATCAAAATCTACAGGATTAAAAGCCTCTATAAAGTGCTTTTTGTAGTCTTCTTGTGAAATCTTTGCCACGCGCTTCATATGCTCGGCATAAAAGGCCCTCATGCCGTTCCATTCGCCGCCAGCTATGGCATACACGCCCCAGTGCACAAAACAGCCAAATTTTGCTTCTTCCCACCATTTTGTACGCTCGCTGCTTTTTTCCATGGCTTTCTGGCGCCAGCTTACGGCCTCTTCTAAGGCGGCGGAGTCTCGCTCACGGCCTGGGATAATGTTTATGTTTGTCAATACCCTTAAAGAGCGGACATGTGCAAGGTTAGTTTCTGCTAGTCTGAAGGTTTTTTCGCCATCATGGGCGCTTAAAACCACAGAGTTGCCTTGGAAATCTTCATTCTCGTAAAAAACCGCCTGAACCCCCTCTGGCAAGCGCACTTCGGTTGGGGCAGAATCTAGAGCGGGATATTCACCATCAATAGTAAAATTAATCATTGCGCATCATTCCTTTGTATAAGTTTTAAACAATATCTTGCTTAAAAAACATTTTATCAGAAAAAATAATGCTTAGCACCCAATAATGCCATAGTTATAGCAAAATAATTTGCTATATTCGCGATTTCCACACGATAAAGAATTTCAACATGGGTTTCCAATATAGAAATATGATATTATATGGTCTGACGTAATTTTCGCGTTTTCGAGTTTTATGCGGTTGGGTATTTGTTTGACAAATGAGAATATTGGAGGGCGCATATTGACAGATATAATTATCATAGGAGGCGGGCCGGCCGGGGTATCGGCGGCGCTTTACACCGCCCGCGCCGGCATGAAAACCATAATCATCCATAAAGGCGGCGGAGCCTTAGACAAGGCCGAAAAGGTAGATAATTTTTACGGCAGCGCTGGGGTAAGCGGGCCTAAACTTTTAGCTGCCGGCATTACTCATGCCGCAGATATGGGCGCAGAAATTATTAATGGAGAGGTAGTAAAAATACTGCGTGACTTTCAAGATGGGCATTTTACAGTAGAAACCACAAGTAAATCATATACCGCACAAGCATTATTGCTTGCTACAGGCGCAAGCCGTTCGACACCTATGATACAGGGGCTTGCCGCATATGAAGGCAAAGGGGTAAGCCATTGCGCGATATGCGATGCCTTCTTTTATAAAGGGAAAGACGTGGCAGTACTAGGCAGCGGCCCGTACGCTTTAAGCGAGGCCAATGAGCTGCTGCCACTGGTAAAATCCTTGACCATTCTGACAAACGGCATAAAGCCGTCAATCCCATTGCCGCCAGAAGCCATAGTCCGCACAGAAAAAATACGTGAAGTCCTGGGCGAAGCCCGCCTAACCGCGATAAATCTAGAACCCGACGGCGAAACCCTACCAATAAACGGCCTATTTATAGCCCAAGGCATAGCAGGTGCAACAGATTTGGCTCGCAAAGCCGGCGCGTTTACAGAAAACAACGCGGTAGTCGTAGATAAAAGTATGCAAACGGCTGTCCCGGGCCTATGGGCGGCAGGTGACTGCACAGGCGGCATGAAGCAGATTGCCAAAGCAGTATACGAAGGCGCTGTAGCCGGCACTGATATAGTCCGATATTTAAGAGGAGGCACTAACACAAATGGAAACAGTTAATTATCGCGCGGCGGTTATAGGCTTAGGGGCAATTGCCCCGGTTCACATCAAAACATTGGAAGACCTAGGAGTACAAATAACCGCCGTATGCGACAACAAGCCAGAACAGGCAAAAACCGTCGGCGAGCAGCTAAACTGCGCCGTCTATACCTGTTACGAAACCATGCTTTCCGCTGGGGGGTTCGATGTACTGCACATATGCCTACCCCATTATTTACACGCGCCTGTATCCATAGCAGCTCTTAAAAAAGGCATCCACGTAGTATGTGAAAAACCGATGGCCACAACTGTAGCAGACGCCAATGCCATGATTGCCGCCGCAAAAGCCAGCGGAGCAAGGCTGGAAATCATATTCCAAAACCGGTACAACCCAGCTACCACCGCCATCAAAGAAGCGCTCAGCTCTGGCGGCTTGGGGCGTATACTTGGCGGCTGGCTAAGGGTGACATGGAATAGAAGCGAGGACTACTACACCCAAAACGATTGGCGGGGCCGCTGGGCAACCGAAGGCGGCGGTGTACTAATAAACCAGTCTATCCATACATTTGATTTGATGAATTATCTGCTGGGGGATCCAACCAGTGTTAACGCCTCTGTTGCCAACCGCGCCCACCCATCTATTGAAGTAGAAGACGTGGCCGAAGGCGTGATTACTTATGGTGGGATTAATATTTCTTTTTATGCAAATACTTTCCACCCCTACAACGCCCCTGTCTGCATTGAGATCGTATGCGAAAACGGCATAGCGGCCCTAAGCGGTAAAACCGCAACCATCACATACAAAGATGACCGTGAAACTGTCTCCCATGTAAGCGCTGACGCCGAAAACGCATATACCAAGGACTACTGGGGATACTCCCACATTAAGCAACTTGGCGCTTTTTACGATTCCCTTGCTGGCAAGCCAACCAAAGGCGTATGCGGTACAGAAGGGCTTCGCACTCAAAAGCTGATTAACGGTATTTACGATTCTTCCAAGCTGGGCCGGGCGATAAATCTATAGGCGAGTAGGAGAAAAGCGTTGTTAAGACTCGCTTATGCACGCACTATCCTCCGCTGGTGGCGCTTCGCGCCAATGCGCTACGGGTGCTTAGCAATCGCTCCCTTTAACAACGCTTTTCTCCCACTCTCATGCAAGAGGTGTTTATGAACCCAAAAGAATTTAACGACAGTATCAAGCGTGGCGAATTTAAACGCGTATACCTGCTGTATGGCGAGGAACGATACCTGGTTAATTATTATGCGGACGCGCTTGCCGCTGCTTTGGGCGAGCCAGATAACTTCGACAATAGCGCAAACGCGGCAAGTATAATAATGGCCGCGGATAATCTGCCTTTCTTAACAGAAATGCGGCTGGTGCGCGTGCGGGACTCAAGGCTGTTTGCATCCGGCCGCAAAGCCGAATCCGAGGCTATGACTGCGTACTTGCCACAAGTGCCGGACAGTACAGTATTATTGTTTACCGAGTCCGATGTAGACAGGCGTGGCCGCCTATACAAAAAAGTGGCGGAGCTAGGCGGCGCAATGGAGTGCGAAACCCCAACGCCACAAGCGCTAACTACATGGCTTGCACGGGTTTTCAAAGAAAAGGGCAAAAATATAGACCCTGCCGCCGCAAACTTACTTATCCGCTACGCAGCCCACAATATGACTACTCTAATGCAAGAAATGGGAAAACTAACCTCATATGTAGGCCAGCGGCAGACTGTAACAACCGGGGATATAGAAGCCATATGCTCCCCTACCCTTCAGACCCGGGTTTTTGACATGATTTCCGCAATGGCAAACGGGCGCACCGCAAGCGCGTTGGATATGTATCACAACATGCTACGTATGAAAGAACAGCCCCTTATGATTTTGGCTATGATAATCAGGCAATTTCGCATACTGCTGATGGTTAAAGCCGCAAGCAATAAGAACATGCCTAAAGCGCAAATGGCTAAAACCCTGGGCCTAAGAAGTTTTGTAGTAGACGAGGCACAAAGCCAAAGCCGGCGCTTTAGTATAGAGAAGCTGTTTAAAGCCCTATGCGACTGCCAAGACATAGACACTAAGGTCAAAACTGGGCTGATTAATGCCGAGATTGGTGTCGAGTTGTTGATTTTGCAGTATTAGCCGGTTTTGATGATACCGATAAAGGTTTCCATCGGTTTTGGCCTTAATGGTAAAAGCGAAAAAGAATAGAAACAGGGCCTTTCATGTCAATCACAAGACGTTAAACTTAATCATAAGCGTTTCTCCAAAAGCCCACCCGGTAGGATGAGGCGGATGCGCCCGCCCGCCTAAACTCAAGGCAATAATGTATTCACCCGGAGGGAGCTCGCCAAATACCGTCTCCCAATTAAGCGTAAATTCTAGCTGCCCGCCCCTTGGCAGAAATCCTTCGCCTTGCATAAGATAATCAATCCAGTAGTCGTCCACAGGCAAAAAGGGAAGATGATATTGCTGCCATTCCCACCAATAATCAGAAACTGCGTATCTTTCAGGCACAATAAACAATATTTGCGCCCTATGATCGATGTCGTAATCAGAAATATTTTCTATCACAACCGTCATGCCATATGGGGTAACATTGCGGTACTCCACTAGGTTAATAATATTTGGCCATTCTTCGTCGGGCACTGCCGGCAGATATTCTGGGCAGTTTTCGGTTATCACAAACTCAACCACCACATATATCCTGTCATAATCCAGGTTCCATTCGCCAAGCCAGCCATCACGGATAAACATATACCTGCCAGGTGTAAGCTCCCCAAAACGCCATTCCCAATCTTGCCTATAGTGCTGGATTCCGCCACCTTGTAACGAAAACCCAATCCCAGGCCAAAACATGCTAGCTCCCGGCAAGTTTTCCACAGGTACCCAGTTGCCTACTACATAATCATAATAAGCCAAATCCCAAGGCGCGCCATAGCTAAACTCCAAGCCTGTGCGGTTTTCTAGAGTAAAGGCAATACCCGTTCGGCTAACTTCTACTCCGCCTATATGCACAACCTGGTCACGGGCAGATGCTACCGCTGCTGCTATAGATGCCGCACGTATGTCCCGCATCTCTGGGGTAACGGCCGGTGTTATAACAAACATTGCAGAGTCAAAGCCGTTTAAATCCAAAAACATCATAAACTCCGCAATTTGTTCCTCTGTATATGGGTCTAGCCATACTTCCACCCTATTAAGCATACCCAGCCCCCAGCTTGATGCACCAGCGGCCCTTGCGTATTCATGTACATTGAAAAGCTCATCCATGATGCATAAAAGATCATCATGAGAGAATTCGACGGTCTTTGCTATTATACCTAGCTCTTGCATCTCTTCAACTGCTGTTGCAGATGCGGCATGGTTAAAAGCCGCTTCAAGCACCATAACTGTTAGTACGCCCTCATCGTTGAAATACATTCCCCCAAAGTATCTTGCTAAAATAACCTCACCGGATGGGCCGATTGGCTGGTTATTATGGATCCTTTCAGAAAATTCACCAAAGCGTATTTGGTTTAGCACATTTTCCAGGCATGTGCCATCGGCTATCATCATATCAAGCCATTCATCTGTAAAATCCATGGCAATTAGCTGCTCTCGCACATTTGAATCATCTGCGGTATTGTACTCACCTGGCACGTCTTCATATACAGCCACGGCTGAGTAATCATATATACATGATGTTAGCAGCAGTAGCGCGAGTGTTGAGATAATTAGTACAATTATTTTTTTAAGCATGGTCTTATCCTCCAGTCAATTGCAGTCTCGAATTATCTATTGAAACGCAGAGCTTGAAGGATTGTTCCCAACTATCCTAGCGTTTTTTATCGGTGCCAACGCCCCTGACAAACCCCAAATAACTTTCATACCTGGAATGATTAATTGCGTTGCCTACCTGCTCCTTAATAGCGCAATCGGCTTCCTTGTCATGCATGCAGTCAGAAAATTTGCACTGGCCTAAGTATGGCGCAAACTCCAAAAACAAACCGGCAAAATCTCCAGCTGGTATCCCTTCCACTTCCAATGAAGAAAACCCTGGTGTATCCACAACAAAGCTAAATCCATGACCGCCTTGTTCATCAGGGCCAGGTTCCACATCAAAATGCCCTGCATCTATACGCAAAATCTCCGCATGGCGTGTTGTATGCTTACCGCGCTTAAGCCTTGCGCTTATATCCCCAATTTCCATATCCGCTCCTGGCACCAGCGCATTAATAAGGCTGGATTTACCAACACCGGACGGCCCAGCAAATACATTAAGCTTACCCTCCATCAGACGCCCAAGCTCGCTAAACCCAAGTCCCGTTACCGCAGAAAGCTTAACCAATGGGTACCCGGCGCGAATATACGGCAAAAAGGCCGTATCCGGCCCTTTGTGCAAATCATATTTGTTTATACATATAACCGCGTCTATACCTTCGTATGCCGCCAGCACCAGAAACCTGTCTAAAAGCCCCGAATGAAATGCGGGCTGAGCCGCCGCCATCGTAACAATAACCTGGTCGATATTGGCAACAGGTGGGCGGCGTAGCATATTCTTTCGGGGCTTAATCGAATCTATGGCATTCTTATTTGTATCAATTATTACATGGTCGCCTACAAACGGAGTTATTTGCCTGTTGCGGAATACACCACGGGCAGTACAAATATATGTGTCGTTATCGCATATCACGGTATACTCACCGCCGACACCCTTGGTTATCAGACCTGCCCTATTCATTGAAATTTATCTCATAGGCCGTGATAAAGCGCGGCTCCCCATCTTCGATGGCATACACACTAAATATCACATTGCCTGTGCCCTCAACTTGCAGGTTATGAGGAAATTGGGCTAAAAAAAGTGGCGCGTTAAACGCTACTACCGGCGCATGACCTTGCTCATGTCGCATTACGCGCAAATGCACAAATTCTGTACCGGCAGGGACTTCCCATAATGAGATGCTAAGATTGCGCACTGTCATCTCCAGTTGGTCGCCGGGGTCCGGTTGATATGCGTATCCCGGGTCGCCTGGATAGTCAGGGTCATTCGGGTCATCTGAATCGTCGGTATCATCGGGGTCTTGATCTTCATCCGGGTAATATGGGTCGTCTTCATCATCTGGCGACGGTGAAGGCGTAGGGCCAGGCGTGGGGATGGGACTGCCTATGCTTACAGTAAAACCTACCATCGTTTCCCTATCTACTATCTCACCCGGCATCGGGCTTTGCTGAAATACCATACCAACGGCAAAAGTAATGCTTTCGGCCTGTAAGACTATCCCGGGCATAAGATTTGCTTCGCGCAGTAATTCCAAGGCCTCGGCTTGGGTACGTCCTATCAAGTTTGGCACGGCAACCTGAACAGGCTCGGCCGGCCCCAAGGATACGTACACAATTATCATAGTACCTTCGCCAACGGGCGTGCCTTCATCCGGCTCTTGAAAGATTACTGTGCCAGGCTCGGCCTCGTCTTCATGTTCTACTTCCATGATTTCTACTGGCCATTCATCCAAAAGTTCCCGGGCATCTTCAATATCCATGCCCATTATATCCGGCATGACATACGGTGACGGCCCCAAGCTTACAGTCACCTGAATAGCTTGCCCCGGGGACATGCCTGTATTGTCATGGGTAGGGGTTTGACTAATAATATACCCTTCCGGCACTTCGTTGTGAAAAATTGATTCAAGTACCGTAACGGTAAGCCTAGCTTCTCGCGCCGCAGCTACGGCATCACTGTAAGTCATGCCTACAACATCCGGCGGCGAAAGGCGCTGTGTCCTAAGCCGCTCGTATACGGCACATGACCCCAGCAGAATAAGTAATGTAAAAACCAGTCCTAGACCGACACCTACCATTATTGCGATACGGTTCGCCTTTTTATCCTCCGGAGCTAAATCGTCTTGGCCTTCGCTGTCATAGTCATCATCGTAGTCGTCATAATCTTCGTATTCGTGACTGTATAGGTCATCAGATTCGTATTCGGTATTGCTATTATTTATTGGCGGGGCTTGCATCCGCCTTATTGCCGCCCGGTCTTCTTGGCTAATTGTTTGGGTAGCGTTTGCTTCGGCGGCTTGCACAAAATTACCGCTTGCATCGGTTAGGGCCTGCTTTAAATCATCGGCCATTTCTTCTATATCACGATATCGCCTTGTAGGTGATTTTTCTGTTGCTTTGTAGATTATACGGGCTACACTTTCAGAAATTTGAGGGTTAATAGCTGTAATGTCGGGGATAGGCTCATTTATTTGCTGCAAAGCTACGGTTACAACATTATCTCCCTCAAATGGCAACTGGCCTGTCGCCATTTCATACATAACTATACCCAAAGAATATATATCTGTCGTATGGTCAACATAACCGCCACGGGCCTGCTCTGGCGAAAAATAATGGGCGCTTCCCATGCTTTCGCCAGTAGTAATGGTTGATGCCCTTGCAACGCGGGCTATACCAAAATCCGCGACTTTGGCACTGCTATTATTGTCAACCAAAATATTGTGCGGCTTAATATCACGATGGACTATCCCGGCGCGGTGCGCCGCCGCTAGCCCATCGGCTATTTGAATGGCCATGCCCAATGTCGCGTCATTGTCAAAGGGCGCATAGTGATTAATGATATCCTTCAAATTTGCGCCGTTAATATACTCCAGCACAATATAATAGATAGATTCATCTTGGCCATAATCAAAGATACTCACAATATTTGGGTGACTTAATGCCGCCGCAGCCATAGCCTCTATAGGAAAACGACGCACAAACTCCGCGTCTGTTGCCAGCTCTTCCCGTAAAACTTTAAGTGATACATATCTCTCAAGCTTGGTATCCCAGGCGCGATATACTACCGCCATCCCCCCGGCTCCAAGGGTGCTATCTATTTCATAGCGTCCGGCAATTAGTTGCCCCGCTGAAAGCTTCAATTTGTTTCACCCTTTACATCAATGATTATTACAGAAATATTGTCTATACCGCCATTGCGGTTTGCGGCATCAATTAGAGCCTGCCCCCGGTCTTGGGGCGGCGTGTTTTGACTTGCTATGTTGAGTATTTCTTCGTCAAGCAACATATCTGTAAGCCCGTCTGAGCATAATAATACAGAGTCTGTCTTGCTTAGGTCGTACAGTGCGCCATCTACATCTATTGGCGGCCGGCAGCCAAGCACGCGGGTTAGCTGGTTACGGTTTGGGTGCGTTTTGGCGTCTTTCGAGGTTAAGTGGCCGGCCTGTATCATTTCTTCTACATAGGTATGGTCTGTGGTGATTTGCGCAATTTGACCTTTTGCTACAGTGTAGATGCGGCTATCGCCTATATGCGCTATGGCTAGTTTGCCGTCAAGCACTGCACAGGCTGAAAATGTTGTACCCATACCGCTTAACTCCAAGCTTTCAAGAGAGTGCGTATATACTTTTTGATTAGCAAATTTAATGGCCGCAACCAAAAGTGATACCGCGCTTTCTTGCGTGGCAATGGCTTTATGCTGCGCACAGATAAATTCGCAAAAGTACTCAACAGACTTTGCACTGGCTACCTCACCTGCGTTATGGCCTCCCATACCGTCTGCTACAATAAATAGATTTGGCAGGGGGCCTATCTGACTAGTCGTGCTAAAGATTGTATCTTCGTTATGGCTTCTTACTAAGCCAGTGGCTGTTAAGCCGGCTGTTTTCATATAGCACCCCTTTAGATTAAGACTGGTTTATTATATTAGGGTTTTTGTGGCTTCACAAGTTTTTAATGGGAACATACCCTAGCTATCTTTCACCATTACCGCCACAAAAAAACCATCATTGATTGGGCCAGGCAAGATTTGAATACAATCATCCTCTTCGATAAACCGTACTTCATTAGACTGCGGGAATTGTATCGGCCGCATTTTAAACGGATGCTGCCGCAAAAACCAGTGAACATTGTCGATGTTTTCTTCCCGCGTTATCGTGCAAGTAGAGTAAACAAACACGCCGCCAGGTTTTACATACTTTGCGCCAACAGACATCATTGATCGCTGTTTTTCAGCCAGAGCCGCAATATCAGATGGGTTACGGTTGTATTTAATCTCGGGCCTTTTGCGTACTGTACCAAAGCCAGAACATGGCGCATCCAAAAGCACCGCATCGGCAGAGGCATCTAAACCAGGGTCATGGGTTGTAGCGTCTTTTGTTTCTGGAGCTACGCAAGTAAGACCTAGCTGCCTTAACATATCGCTAATCAGGCTGGTGCGGTGTGGGTGTACATCGAAGGCATGTACACGCCCTGTGTTGCCCATATAACAGGCCGTGGCAAAGGCTTTACCTCCAGGGGCGGCGCATAAATCTATAACTGTATGGCCGGGCCTTGGTACCATGGCCGCTACCGCAAAGATAGCGCCAGGATCCATAACAATAAAATGGCCTTCGCGAAAGCTAGCAAGCCTTGATATGTCACCCATACTGCGAATGGTTAGGAAGTCCTTCAATGGGCAGTTATCAATATCGGCTTGTATCGGCGAAATTATTGGGGTAATTTCCACTCCTTCTTCATGCAGGCGCTTGGCTAACTCGCTTGGGGTAGTTTTATGTGTATTTACAAAAATAGTCACTGGCGGCGGCAAATGGCTGTTGTGGCAGAAGAGTTCAGCTTCTTTAGCGCCAAGCCATTTGACCAGACTTGTGGCAAGCCAGCCTGGATAAGAATAGCGCCGCGCCAGATACTCTGGGTTATCTTTGCCTGGCATAGCTGGGACACCGGGTTGCCGGGCCACTGTCCTTAATACCCCGTTTACAAAGCCACTTAGCCCAGCATATCCATTAGCCTTTGCCAAAATCACGGCCTCGTTAACGGCGGCGCTGTCAGGGGTTTTTTCCATATGCCTAAGCTGGCACACAGACATGCGAAGCAGGTTGCGGATAAAAGGCTTCATCTTGGCAACCGGCACTTTGGAAAAATGATTTAAAACATAATCAATGGAAAGAAGATTGCGGAGTGTCTCATTTACAAGTTCCGTAACAAAGGCCCTGTCGCGTGAGTCCAATTTTACTTCGGTAAGAGTTTTTCTTAAGGCAATGTTGGCGTAAGCACCGGACTCTAATATATCAGATAAAACTGACACAGCTGCCTCGCGGCTAGATTTGAAGAGCGTTTTCAATTGTCACCTCAGTACAAATTTAGGAAACTATGTTCATATGATTATAGCTATGTTTTGATTGAATCGCAAATCCGAAAGTAATGCAATTGGCTATGTCGATATTTGTCTTAAAGCCCGCTCATATGCTATAATCTGTTAAACAAATTATTGTCAACCCCATGATTTTGGCAGCTCTTGCATAAAATTGCGGGTTGGCGAACATGTTAACTTAGGATTAAGAAGCTATGTTTAGCTGGAAAATGGCGTACCAAAGCGGTGTTGAATCCTATGAATATAGTTTCTAAACGACTAAAAGCGGGGTTATTATGAAAAAACCAAAGGTACTATCATTGTTACTTATATGCGTGCTGGCATTTATCTTAGCCATCTCACCTAACATCCCGGCATTAAGCCAAATCACACAGGTTCAAGCAACAACCATAACCCCACACCAGTCTGCCCAAATGCGCGGAGTGTGGGTTACATCGGCTTATAACCTGGATTTCCCGTCCCGCCGCGGCATGAGTGCCGCGCAAATGCGCAACGAAATTGACACTATCCTCGCGCGCACCCATGAGCTTGGGATGAACGCCGTATTCGTACAAGTACGCCCGGCGGCAGACGCGCTACATCGGTCAGAAATTTTCCCGTGGTCGGCCCAGATAACCGGCACCCGCGGCCAGGCCCCACCAGATAATTTTGACCCGTTGGCGTACTGGATACAGCAAGCCCATGCCTTGGGTATAGAAGTCCACGCGTGGATTAACCCCTACCGCGTAACACATCGTTCCGAGAATATCACAAATGTTAATCAGCTGCCCCAAGGCCACCCGGCTCGCGAAAACCCTAGCTGGGCTATCTTGTACGGCGGCGCCTTGTTTTTTGACCCGGGTAACCCAGCCGTACGTCAGCTCCTTGTCGACAGTGTTGCCGAGTTAATGAATAATTACAACTTAGATGGCATCCACATGGATGATTATTTTTACCCTAGCCGCAATTTCCCCGACAACGCAAGCTTTGCCGCACACGGAGGCGGTATGGATCTCCACGACTGGCGGCGCGAAAACGTAAACACTATGATAAGGGAATTACAAGCAACCGTAAGGGAGATTAACCCTAATGTACGCTTTGGTATATCACCAACCGCAATCTGGATGAACCGCAGCTCTGACCCTCGCGGCAGCGACACTAATGGGATGGAAAGCTTCCACTCCTTGTACGCTGATACTAGACGCTGGGTACTAGAAGGCTGGGTGGATTACATCGCCCCGCAAATTTACTGGTACTTCGGTTTCGAGAGAGCTGACTATGAGCGAGTACTAAGCTGGTGGGAAGACTTAACCGCCGGCACTGATGTTGATCTTTATGTAGGTTTAGCTATTTACAGGGAAGTGCTAAACTGGGCCAACTGGGACGGGATGATACTCAGGCAGCTTAACCGCAACGCCCAATCTAACGAAGTGCGAGGGAGCATTTTCTTTAGAGCCGCACATATGGTTGGGCCCGTAGGGGATGCTGTAGGGCAGTTTTATGCACAGCACATACAAGCAGGCCCCCCGATGCAAGGAAATACCCCAGAGCCAGAGGCTACACCAGACCCATATTACCCTCAAGGCCCCGATAACACCCCACAATCACCCTCAAACCCAATTGTAGTAATGGATAATCTTTTGGTAGCACAGCCCTCACGTGACATGACAGTAACAGACGCGACTGGATTTAATTTCTTTGGTAGCGCCGTACCCAACATACCGCTGTATGTAAACGGTCAACCCGTGACCAACCGCACCGCTGAGGGGTTTTTTAGTATCTTTATGCCTTTAACACGGGGTGCCAACAGCTTTACATTCACGCAGGAAGGGCAAACCTCTGTCACGAGGGTTGTAACAAGCGGCGGCCCGGCTCAGGCAACACCCACACCGCCTATGGCAAACCCCGCCCTTCTTAACGTAGCGCCAGCCGCTAATGTATGGGCTGCCGCCAATAGCCCCATTACCCTAAGGGCCACAGCCCCGGCCGGCGCAATAGTACAAGTGGAAATAGGCGGCGAAACTATCTTATTGGCGCAAGCCAACCCAAACCTTACAAGTACGGCAAACAATATAACTGCAGCCCAGTTTACAGGCCAATTTACACCCAATGCCAATGCCCCTGACGATGCTATTACAGAAATTGGCCGTCCCGTTTACACTATGACCTGGAGCGGCCATACATCCACGGTTACAGCCGCCGGCCGCATCTACCAAATTGGGCCATACGCTCCCTTTTACGCGGAAGTTACTGCCGACTTCGCATGGGTTTTCCCACAGGCAGCAACCACGGGCGGGTCTCATTGGATGATACATCGCGGCCAGCGCGACCGGGTCATATCCTCTAACGGCTACTGGACCAGGCTACAATCAGGCATATGGGTAGAGTCGTCAAATGTACGTACATGGGTCGAAACAACTCCGCCCTGTCCACTTGTGGCACAGGCAGGGCATTTATCCGAAGGGCGATATATTTCTGGCCAGCATGAAGATGTAATTGTATGGAATACAGATATTAATCCGGTAACCTATGCCGAATTCGATGGGCGAGAGCTTGTTGTGACAATCGGTATGCAAAACATCTTACCGCCGATTTTCTACACACCTGGCGCTACCATATTTGATGATATCAAAATTGGTGAGCATAACGGTGTACCGGCATATTTTATGACCCTACGCCCAGAGGCACGGTTAGAAGGCTTCTATGTAGAGCAGGTGGGCAATGAATTACGGCTGGTTTTGCGCAAGCGCAGGGCATTAACCGAAGGGAACTATCCGTTAGCCGGTTTTAGCTTTGTTGTTGACGCAGGGCATGGCTATACCGACCCAGGTGCCCTAGGCCCAATGGGCCGCGAAATGGCGGAGAGCGATATAGTGCTAGCCAATGCTCTATTGCTTGCGGAAAGATTGCGGATATTGGGCGCAGACGTAACTCTTGTGCGCGATGACGATGTCTTCTATACCTTGCAAGAGCGTGTAAATATCAGCCGTAGTGTTAAGCCGGATATGTTTATTTCTATCCATGCCAACAGTACCGTAGAGACGACGGACGCTTCCAATATCCACGGCTTTACAATGTGGTATCGCAACCCAAACAGCCTTCCACTTGCGGAATTTTTCATGAACAGCCTACACGATATCAACCCATTGACTACACGCCACAGGACGGTACACCAGGCAAACTTTTTTGTATGCCGCCCGGTTTGGGCACCGTCGGTGATTGTAGAAATCAGCTTTATGAACAATATCCAAGACTTCGCATGGATGATATGCCCGCTAAACCAGAGCAGACTGGCTTGGGGTATGGTTAACGCTATTTTGGGATATTATCAGCATCATTAGACCTATTTGTTCTAAATAGTCAAAAATTTGATTGCTTTAGACTCTTGCATAGTCTTAGCGCTTCACAAAGGAGACACAGGCTAAACCATGGCCAGTTGTTCAGGCAAAACCAAGATTTTGATGACCCTAATGGGCATGGAAATAGGCGGCGCAGAGACCCACGTGCTGGAATTAAGCAAGACCCTCCAGCGTATGGGGCTAGATGTCCATGTAGTTTCTAACGGCGGTGTATATGTACGCGAGCTTGAGGACTGCGGCATCAAGCATTACCGTGTGCCGCTGCATAACAAACAGTTTATTAATGTGTTTTCTTCTTATAGGGCCGTCCGCAAAATTGTTGTTGAGAATGATATTGGGCTGGTACACGCACACGCGCGTATACCGGCCTTTATTTGTGGACTTTTGCAAAAAAGGCTGAAGTTTAAATTGGTAACAACCGCCCATGGGCAGTTTTCTGTTGCGTTTCCTTTTAACATGCTGTCTAACTGGGGAGACAAGGTACTGGCTATTTCCCAGGATATAAAAGATTATTTGCTGGCACATTACAAGGTACGGGAAGAAAATATTAGCCTGACAGTAAATGGCATAGACACTGATAAATTCTCCCCAGATACAGACCCTGCGGGTTTAATCGAAGAGCTAGGATTAAGGCCGGATACCAAGAAAATCGTGTCTGTTTGCCGTTTGGACAGTTTGGACTCGATAAGTCTGCCCGCCTACAAGCTAATCGAGGCGGCGGAGGGCATTGCCAAAGCCCATGATATAGAAATTATTATCGTAGGTGACGGAGACGATTACGATGATATAAAAGCAGCCGCCGAGCGTGTTAACAGCCACACAGGCCGCAAGCTTATACACACAATAGGCCAACGTACAGATATAAACAGGTTTTTGGCGATAGCCGATGTGTTTGTTAACGCCGCTAGGGCTTCGCTGGAAGCTATGAGCGCGGCACGCCCGGTAATTTTGGCAGGCGGCGCAGGCTACATGGGCATCCTTAACGAGGATAGCAAAGACGATGCGGTACGCACCAATTTCACATGCCGCGGCTATGAGCCTGTAACCGCCAAAAAGCTTGAGAAAGATATTAAGACATTACTGCAAATGCCAGACCACGAAAAAGCCGCCCTTGGGCAGATGGGCCGGGAGTTAGTAAAAAGCCTATTCTCCTTAGAAAAAATGGCCAAGGACTCTATCGCGGTGTACGAAGAAACATTAAAACCGCCCCCACACAATGTAGTTATCTCTGGCTCTTACGGCGTTAATAACAGCGGCGATGATATCATTTTGCAGTCCATTGTCCAAAATCTTAGGTCATACCACAAAGACATTAACATAACGGTGCTATCTTCCAACCCTAAAGAAACCCGCGCCCGGTTTGGTGTTGACGCCATTTACCGTTTTAATTTCGTATGGGTTTTCTTGCGGCTTATAAGAACGGGATTGCTTATAACAGGCGGCGGCAATCTTATCCAAGACGAAACCAGTACAAAGAGCCTCATCTACTATCTGTGGGTTATTAACACAGCAAGACGGCTAAAGACCAAAAATATGCTGTATGCCAAGGGCATAGGCCCGATTAATCATGCCGGTAATATATCCAGAGTACGCCGCTCCCTTAACCGGGTAGACCTGATTACATTGCGCGAAAATGAGTCTTTGGATGTATTAAAAGAAATAGGCATTACAGGCCCACATGTATATCTGACCGCTGACGCCGTTTTTGCTTTGCCTCCCGCAAGCGATTGCAGCAATTATTTAGCCGAGCTTGGGGTCACGGGGCCGTTTTTTGCTATCTCTTTAAGGAGCTGGGCCCACAACCCGCCGGACTTAGAAAAGCAGGTTGCGGCATTTGCGGACCATATCGTTGAAACCTATGGCTATCAAGCAGTATTTGTACCCATGCGCGCAGACCAAGACGTGGATATCTCCCGCAAGGCAATGGCGCTTATGAAGCAGCCTGCTGTATTGGCAGAGCCAGCACCCCAAGATTTTAACCAGGCCCGCGCGGTTATGGGTGCGGCCACTTTTGCTTTGGCTATGCGCTTGCATGCCCTTATTTACGCAATGGAAAAAGGCGTACCTTGTATTGGGCTGGTTTACAGTCCAAAGATACGCCAATTTATGGAGTATATGGGGCAAAGCTGGCATATGCCCGTCGAAGAAACCAACACCGCCATACTTGTGCAGTACGCGGAAGAAATACACGGAGACATGAAGCGCATTTCGGCTGATATATACGAAGCCGCGTGTAATCTAAGGGAGCTTTCCGCCCGGAATGCTAAGCTTTGTGTGGAGCTTATAGATAGCTAAAAATTACAACAACAACTCCCGTCGCTCCATCTCTTCATCCCAAAGAGTTTCCAATTTCTCTTGGGATTTCTTTTTAGCCTCGTCACGCTGGCGGATAGGGATATAGATTTCGCCTTGCGTTTTACAATCGAAATACCACCCATGACTTTTATAGTCATAATACTCAAAATCTTTACGGGTTTCATCGTATTCGAACTCGGACGATGGCAGCCACTTAGCGAAAATATAGTTCCATGTATCTCGGATGGATTGGGCGGATTGCTCTCTTTGCCCAAAAGGTACAAGGGGCGTTGTGAATATCGCGTATAGCCCGTTGATTTCAAAACTCACCATGTCTGGTAAAATGTTCTGCATATCGTCCGGATGAAAAATACCACGACCAACAAAATAAATAAACTCGCCAGTATCTTCATCAACGTCGTAACACATTTCAATTTCGCAATGTTTGATTGCGTCTGATTTACTGAACAACTTACTCGTATTTTCAAGCAAATTATGAACATCAGATTTAAGTTCATCAAAGTCGAACGCGGGGATATCAGCGGTGCGTTTTACTTTGGGCATTTTATGACGATTGGTTCTACCGGCTACCGTAAACGGCGTAACCACCGTAATATAAGGGGTCATATAGATTCCTCCATGTTTTATTTTTAGGCTGTTGACTGTCGCTCTTTTGGGCAAGTCTTTCGTAACGCGAAGATGACACAATGATGGTGGAAAACCAAAGCACTTCCTAAATGCTTTGGCAAACCCAGTGTGAGTTTCGAACCCATAATCCATTGCTACATCAAGAATCCTTTTGCCCTGCGACAAATCATGCTGTGCGTACTCAAGTTTGCGACGGGTTACATATTTCATTACCGGCGTCCCGGCCAGAGCCATAAATACCCGACAGAAGTGGTAAGTGGAATAGTTGGCCGCGCGCGCTAATTCATCGACTCGGATGTTTTCTGTAATCCTGCGGTCTATTTCGTCCAAAACCGATTGAATCGTTGCTTCATATTCCATTTGCCGCCTCCTTCAACTTGATAATCACATTTTAGCATGGAGAAGGCTTTGCGTTATTCCTATTTTGCTATAGTTAATCTATAACCTATTGCGAACCTATTGCACGTCTGCCTCCTTTTTTATTGCTATAGCCAGAGTCATGGCTGTTACTTCTACCGCGCCGCCAGCTTTGAGTATACGGGCACACTCGTTTAAACTTGCGCCTGTTGTGTAGATATCATCTATTAATATGTAGTTTTGGCCTTTTACATCTACCCCCGGCTTTATACGAAAAGCCCCGCGCACATTTTCTGCACGCTGGCGCGGATGCAGGCCGCTTTGGGGCGGGGTGTTTTGGGTGCGCTCGAGTATTGGGGCAAGTTTTGCGCCGGTTGCGGCGGCTAGGGCTGCGGCAAGCACTTCTGCTTGGTCGAAACCCCGCGCGCGGCGTTTTTTGGGGTGCATAGGAAGGGGTACGAGTGTGGCATTAGCGGGGATATTTACCGAAACGATACTGGCCCAAAGCCGCCCTAGGCCCTGGGCGATATGTTTCTTGCGGCGAAATTTAATATCACGGATTAGATCGCGCACCAAGTCCTCATAGGCAAACCCAGCGCGGTTATATGTGAAATGGAATGATTTTGTGCTGCATGATGAGCATATTTTAGGACGGCCAATGGCGGATTCATTTTCGAGGAATAAGGCATCCATTGTATTATCGGGGTGCAAAGTATCACCCAAAGAATATGATTTTAGTGGCACGCTGCATATTTCACAACCCGGCCCCTCCAAAGGCAGGAATAACTTCTCGCAATATGTGCACAGCCATAGGCTGCGACCATGCTTGTTTTGTACAGGTAGCAGGTTGCGGCATGACATGCATCTTGGGGGGTATATCCAGTCTATTATTGTGTTTATTAGCTCTTGCATTGGGTCACTCACAATCTAAGACAGTATACTTATTTATTAAAGGCATCATGGGTCACACTACAGTTTAGTAGTCAAACTAATGACCCTTTAATATACGCTGCAAGTTATCTGGCAATGGAGGAAGGATGTCAGGCACGTTAAAAAACATACTTAAAACCACACTAAGAAACGTATAGCAAAATAGAAGATTTTTGGCTATCTTACCGCCATTTTTTATCTTGACTATGGCATCAAGCAGGGCATCCTCTATGTCACTAATCACTTTTGGGAAAAATTCTTTAATCCTTGCTACCAAGCTTGGCCTCTTTGCTAATTTTTCTACAAGTTCGGCTTCGGTGGCGTCTTTTGCCATGTCCCCTACCGTGTCTATATCCTCGATAATAGACTCTAAATCTTTTGTTTCTTTGCCCATGCTTTGTAAGTGCTTTATAACATCGGTCATTTCATCTTGTAGCTCTACTGCGCATTGGTGGAAGTTATAAGTATTTTGGTTTATCGTGGTGGTTGTGGTTTGCGAGTTGCTAACAGTGCCGTAGTTTGGTGCATAAATAAAAACACCATATTTCTCAGACATCTGTGAAAGATCTATTGTTCTCCTCAAAGTTGGTACTAAGTAAGGAAGATTTTCTTCGACATGCGCTTTAATCGTACCTTCCGGGATAAATATATCATCCATTTTGCGGTGAGGTTCTGAACGATTTTCCTCAAGCAGCTTGTAACTAAAGCTTGGGTTTAGACTCTTGTAGTCATTAAATATCTCTAACAATGTTACTCGCAAGCTAGCGGAGTACTCTGTCCTTTGCGGCCCTATAACATTAACAGTAATACCGTTGCCATCTTCTTTGACCAGGGCATATGTGTCGTTACCATACCTTAACTGAGCCCCTTTGCGCCATAGAAAATCTTCGTCATAAACCTCACCATAGTCATGTCTGTGGACAATCAGACTTGCCACTGCGTTGTTAAGAGGCAAAACCTTGCCGACTTCAAACCTTATTGTCAGGCACTTATTGTTATCAAATTCCATTAGTCCATCGGGTTGGTCTAACGGCAATATACCTGGGATACATATGCGTGTGGAGTCTTTATAATAAGCCAACTTATAGCGCACCATTAGCTCAAACAAAAACCCTGCCATATATGGCGGATACTCATATTCCTTTACTTGGCCTAAAATTGCCTTGCCATCGTCTAGTTTAAGGATATGTTTGCGTCCGCTTCGCTTATTTTCATCACGCCCGATGTTAATAATCTTATAGATGCCATGCGCTATCCACTCTGGGTTAAGCACCAAAGTATCACTGCCGTGCAGTCCTTTTTCATTTTTATACCTGAGACACATACCCAAGACATTTAACTCGTCAAGTACAAAATCCAGCTCCTCCTTGGGTGTGCCGCAGTCCATCGCTATTTTTGCAAACATATCCATATTAATGTAATTGGATTTTTGTGCAATGAAATGCTCACGCAATGCCTTTTTGGTTTGATAGCCATAGGCAGTCATTTCTTGATTGTTCCATGCGGGGTTATTGCGCACCATGTCCATTACAACCTGTATAAAGGCTCGCAGTTGAGTCTTATCATCGCTTCCAATGTTTACGTGATGGAAATCGCCTCTTAGGAAGGGATATTCGCTTTTGAGGGTTTTTTCCTCTACCTCCACCAAGCTATTACCTTTGTTTACTAGAAAAAGGACTTGAGCGTTTTCGCCTGCGTAGAGCTTGATTTGTTCTAGCCAATAGCGAGGGTCATCTCTATGCTCTGTACGCCCGTTGTATACATAGATGTATAGGCAGCGGGAAGACATAAACAGTCTGTGGGCAGAGTGGTTATGGCATGGCCGGCAAAGTCCCAAATATGTACATCTGTAGGGTCGTTGCCGTTTATGCCAGGTAGCCGCCACATGCTGGTTATTACCCCTATTGTGCTTTGGTCGCGGTCGGGTAGAGGCTCGTCTTCGTTAACTAATCTAAGTGCGAGGCTAGTCTTACCTGCACCCATGTCGCCTAAGATTATAATACGGGACTCGTTTAGGTTTTGGGTGTCCATGTCGGCTGTGGATTGGAGATATTGCCCTACTGCGGCTGCGCCTTTGGCTCTCCTTTCGTCTGGTACTTTAAGGCGACGATTTAGCTCATATACATCAAGTTGGAAGTTATTATTGAATAAGTTTGCGTACAGGTTTGCCCAGTAGCTGCAGCCCTCGGTATTCAAAGCACTGAGGAAATCTTGCCATATTGGGCCGTATAGTGCTAAGTCACAGTAAAAAAATGGGCTGTTATCACATACATTTTCAATATCAGAGAATATTATTTCTTGAATATTGACATTTGTAGCGGCGGCGTGGGCGGCGGCGTTGGCGGCGGTGCTGGTGACGATGAAGGTGGCGGCGTAGGCGACGTTGGCGGCGTTGGCAACGTTGGCGGCGGCGCCGGCGTAGGTGGTGGCGGCGACGATATCGGCGACTTTGGCGTCGGCGTAGGCGGCGTCGGCGACGTTGGCGGCGACGATGTCGGCGACTTTGGCGGCGGCGTAGGCGGCGGTGGCGGCGGTGGCAGCGGTGCCGGCGGTGGCAGCGGTGCCGGCGGTGCCGGCGGTGGCAGCGTAGGCGGCAGTGCCGGCAGCAGTATGTTTGTGAATAGCCTTATCATTTATCGTGAAGGCGCAAACATCAAGGGCATAAAAAACAGAAATCAAGTGCTTCTGCACATCTGCACCCCAATACTTAAATCCACCATCAACACACAAGAAAGGCAAAGCTCTAACACCACAAAGCCATGCAAAACGAGTCAACTGTTCAAGCGACATTGACTTCACACGTTCTTGCACCTGCTTACGAAAATTACCATCAAGTCTTACCACACCATCACACCTTCCTCCAAAAAGTAGCACCACACCCCAATAATACCACAAATCCTCACATCGCAACAATTAGCATCAAGCAAAAAACATAACATTCAATTAGCATATAAGGCGATATTGCATATAAAGCCCTCTCCGCAATCAAACCGCACAATACCCTCACCACACAAAAAAAAGCCCCCATAGTGGCATATTACATCCACTTACAGCGACTCTAGTGTTTCACATTACGGCTCTTTTCGGTTTTGTCACTTTGGATAAAAGCGATCCTTCATTTTTTACGCTCGTTTTATATCATACTACACAAGACTGCTTCTTTTCCGCTTTTTCTCGCATGAGGTCTACTTTCAAAAGCACCAGATCTATCCGCATGGCATCAGCCAGGCTGCGCCGTCCCAGCCAGCCCCTAGCCCGATAAACCCATCTCCTTATAAACAAAACAATCTGTAGTATGGTCATTAACCATACCTATGGCTTGCATATACGCGTAAATAATAGTGCTCCCCACAAACTTAAAGCCAAGCTTTTTCAAGTCCTTGCTTATCTTATCAGAGATTGGTGTATGCGCAGGTATATCCGCAAGCTTCTTAAAATGGTTTACGATAGGATTATAATCCACGTATCCCCAAATAAACTTATCAAAACTCCCATGCTTGTGGGCTATATCAAGGAATAGCCTGGCATTGGTTATGGCAGAGTCGATTTTAAGGCGGTTCCTGATTATCCCGTCATTGGCCATTAGCTCTGCGGTTTTCTTGTCATCATAAGAAGCTACTTTTACAGGATCAAAGCTGTCAAAAGCCTGACGGTACGAGTCCCTTTTTTTGAGTACTGTTATCCACGAAAGCCCGGCCTGCGCTCCTTCTAATATCAACATCTCAAAGAGCTTCCTGTCGTCATGCACGGGCCGCCCCCATTCATTATCGTGATAGTCGTAAAAAATTGGAGACTCGCATGCCCACTCACATCTGATTATTTCACTCATTATGTTACCTCATCTCAATATATGCGTCATTGTTGGTTTATCCGCAATCCATCGATACAAGTATATCAAGATAATATGACATCAGCGTGTCCACTTTATAAAACAGAAAATAAAAGATTTTAACGTGGGCATCTGCCAAGAGTGTTGTAACTGCACGGTTAAATATTATTGTATTTCTTGGGAATCTTCAAACTCTTTTATCCACTCAGCTAATTTCCTTTGTAGCAAAGCCTTATCCGGCAAGTACAAGCTATACTCAGAGGCATAAATGTTGGCATCGGTGGGGAGTGTCATCTCAACTATACTGTCGTTCTTCTCTTTGCAAAGCAAGATGCCAACCGTGGGATTCTCCTTATCCGTTTTAACGCATCGGTCATAGTAATTAACATACATCTGCATTTGTCCCAAGTTATGTGAAGCTTCACATAATTCCGGATATGGAAAGCTGGACGTTATGAAAAGTGTAGCATAGCGACGAGCAAAAATACAAAGGTTTTGATTGATTTTCTTTACATAACATTCCAAACTGGATACAGCCAACAACGGCAAATTCAGAATGGAGGAAATGTTATGAGCAAAGGGGTTTTGACCATTTCCGGTTTGATCGATTCGATTACAGCGGAAATGGTGCGGCTTGACTACAAGCCCACGGTGGTAAAGCAATATCATATTGTCTGGAGCAGGTTGTGCAAGCAACATGGGCACCTCCTGGCGGAGAACTTCAACATGGATTTCGGGATGCGGTTTCTTGATGAAGCGATCCTTAACCATTATAAGCGGCTGGGTGAAAGTAGCCGTCGCAGGTGGTTAAAGGCAATCTACACGTTGGCGGATTTTAACCGCACTGGGATATTATCCCTACGGCGCGAGAAGCGCAACTTTGTTTTTGCCGAGCCGGTGAGAGCAGCGTTTCAAAAATATACAGCCTACCAAGTTGACGTTGGAATGTCAGAGGCGCATAGGAATGACACTTGCCTATACCTTGAGCGATTCTCAAAATATTTGAAACAGCAGTCGCTAGTTGACATTTCTGAACTTGACGCAAATCTGATTCATGGGTACGTCAACAGCCTCGCCATATATCAGTTGCCTACAATATACCACACTGTTTGCGTGTTGCGGAGAACCTTGCGCTACTTGCATGCCATAGGAATCATTGCCACGGATTTAAGCGTGACACTCCCCAAAATACGATACAGCAAGAAAGCAAAAATACCGTCCGCCTACACAAAAGAAGAAGTCGAAAAAATGATAAACTGCATAGACAGGGGCAACCCCAAGGGGAAGCGTGACTATGCGCTGATTCTTCTTGCTGCAAGACTCGGGCTGCGGGCTACTGATATTGCAAACCTCACCTTTTCCAATTTTAAGTGGGACAAAAACACAATCGAGGTCGCGCAACAGAAAACCGGTGAGCCTATAGTGTTGCCGTTGTTGAATGATGTCGGTGAAGCAATAATTGATTACATCCGCTATTCACGGCCAAAGTCGGACGAACCTTTTGTGTTTTTGAAACTAAATGCCCCAAATGACGTAATGCGTGCCAACTCAATTCACAGCGTTGTGTACACAAGGTTGAAATCGGCGGGGATAAAGGTACCACCCGGAAAAAGGCACGGTCCCCATGCGTTGCGTCACAGTTTGGCAAGCGCATTACTTGAAAATGATGTGCCTATGCCTGTAATCACAGAAGCGTTAGGGCATTCCGATACGGATTCAACATCGGTGTATATGAAAATCGACATCTCCAAGCTTCGGGAGTGCGC
>Ga0123355_10000935_pt1 | contig 40427 bp, 36 predicted proteins | sample TergutEmb28metaG_3_FD_89872 | JGI IMG/M metagenome (GOLD analysis project Ga0123355, IMG submission 89872) | Embiratermes neotenicus P1 segment gut microbial communities from Petit-Saut dam, French Guiana - Emb289 P1 | ecosystem: Host-associated > Arthropoda: Insects > Digestive system > Gut ...
AGTGAGCTCCTAGGAGCGAACAACGACTGATGTTGTTGCACTAGCAACGACCGATTACGATTGAAGCATACGCTTGTAATCAAGATAGCTGGTTCTCAACCCTGAGAACTGCTATTGTGAGCAGCTTCGCTCACTAACTTTCTTCTTCTTTCACCACCCTTTCCCTGTTTAGTTTCGTTGGTGTAGCAAGCTTTAAAATTTAATGGCGCGGGGTGGAGCAGCTGGTAGCTCGTTGGGCTCATAACCCAAAGGTCGTAGGTTCAAATCCTGCCCCCGCAATTTTAAATGCTTTACGCCCATGGTGATTAATCCTATCACTGTGGGCGTAATTTTTGATGTGCTGAAGTGCTCTAAAACGACATTTCGACACCTAATATGTATTTTCTGGCGCTTTCATATTGCTGAAGGCGCTTTGATTGGCTATACTATTCTGGGAGGTGAGCTATGGAGTCGCAATTATATATAGTGGAACGACAAAAAGGAGTCTTTGTTGTGCATAAAATCTTAATAGTGATATTAAGCGTTGCGCTACTTACGGCCTGTGGATTCGGTAGTGATGATACATACATCTATGACAGTTACACTTATGATACAGATAGCCTTGATGAGAATTCTGTTGCAATTACCCCCATCACATTTGAAGATACCAGTTTGGTTAAAAGGCGAGCCGGCTTTACCACTACTGCACAAGTAGGGGAACGACACTACTTTTTCCCGACAAGCGATGCTGCTGTTAATACTTATTTTATTGCACATATTGAGCAATTCATTGGTGAGCTTGAGCACATTATGCCTTTCTTATTCTTCACCAGTGAGCCGCTAAGTATCTACCTCGCGGATAGTACAAGCAATTATCGGCTGAATTTTTTCAGGGATGCTCCCAATGAAGTATCTGTTAATCATGATGACATAAACACATTTGGCTGGCTTACTCATGTATGGAGTGATGGCAAGCTGCCCATATGGATAAGTTCAGGGATAGAGTCCGTGGCATTGAGCAATTTAGGCTGGCATCGATTCGACGATGAGAATATGTCAGGGCTTAGCGATATCTACTTTGCTCCTATTTCGTGGGGCTCGCATGAGCAGCGTCAAGCAACAAATACGGCATATAATTTTATTCGCCACTTAATCGGCATTAATTATATAGAATCATTGGTGGAACTGTATATGACAGAAAACCGGACAGCCGCCGAGAAGATGGCTTCCGAATTGTTCTGGGATTTTAATGGACATGAATTAGACAATTTCTTTCGATTAGAATTCTACAGCCCTTTGAATCTACACGCATATAATATCAGGGTCTATACGGATATGGGGAATTACAGCTTTGTCTTTCGATCTTTTGATGAGAAATTAGAAGTGGATTTAATGAGGCTTTATCTTGCTCTTTCAGATGATGCCATTGCCTTTACTAAGAATTGGTATGATAGATATACTGACTTTTATTATAGATTTCAACCACTTAATGTTATTTTAGACTATAATCCTCTAGGCCGTACAATTGATGGGTTCTCCACAGGAGGTAGAGTAACAGGTTCGAACGAATTCACAATGTATGGTATCGCTCTTTCCTATGGAACAATCCTGCACTATATCCCTCATGAAGTAGCCCATTTATTAACAGCTATGGGCGGAGGCGCGCAGCACTTTCATTATGAGGGGCTCGCTTCGGTTCTAACTATTTACTATGCAACTCACGACTCTAAGGGGTATGGTTTCATGCGGCAAATATTGCAACATTTTAACCTTGACCCTACAACTCTTACAATTGAACAAATTGAAAGAGGTTTTCAATTCGTTGCTATGTACGAAATTTATGGAAATCGTGATATTGTTATGTATCTTCTGAATTATATAGCAGCGGAGAACAAAGATTTTCTAGCCATGAATTTGCGAGCGTATGCTGTTCGGCATCATGAAGAAAATCTTGTGCATCTTACCGAGCGACATGGATATTGGAATCCAGCCTCCTTTTGGTCCAATCACAGAAATCCGGATTTTAGCAGAATAACTCTTTTTGGAGAAAGTGTATCATTTATATATTACCTCATTGAATCCTATGGGGCAGAGGCATATATGCGAGTCCATTTCGGGGCAGATTTTGAATATGTGTACGGCATTACGCCGGATAAAATGATTGACAGATGGGAGATTTTTTTGGAGAACTTGGTTGATGAGATGCGCCTGAAGGCTAAAGAGGCCTTGAACTGACTATATACAGCCAAAAAGGGATAGCGCTGGAGTTGCTTCGCTCCGGCGCTACTCTTTTTTTGAATAAATTTTACCCATCCCCTAAAACCCTTGCTCACGCTCTTCTTTATATTTCACATACTGACTAACCATCAGCGTAATCTTGAAAACAATCGCGTCATCGAAGCTTCTCAAGTCAAGGCCTGTCATTTTCTGCAGCTTGTCGAGCCTATAGACCAGCGTGTTACGGTGGATATAAATCTGGCGGCTCGTTTCTGATACGTTTAGATTGTACTCAAAAAACTTGCTTGCTGTGACAAAAGATTTTTCATCCAAATGTTCCAGAGAAGCATCTTGAAGTACTTCATCTAAGAAAATTTTGCACAGTGTCATGGGTAGTTGATAGATAAGACGCCCAATCCCCAGCTTGTTATAGTTCACAACACTTTGCTCCGGCTCGAGAATTTTGACAACTTCAAGAGCCATCTTCGCTTCTTTGAAGCTTGATGAGACAAATTTCAAGTCATTAACAACCGTGCCGATAGCAACATGTGCATGTTGGCCGCTTGCCTCTGAAACCTTTTGTGAAATATCTTTTCCTATGCGCTCAATTTCTTCCTCATCGCCAACCGTAAGCTCCTTGACGAGAATGACACTTTCTTCGTCCACTGCGGTCACAAAGTCGCGGTTGCGTTTTGGGAAAAGCTCTCTGATAAACTCAACAGCCGCACCGTCCGCTGCGTTCCCGCCAAAGTCTGCCGAAATGATATAGACGATGCGCTTGATATCATTCTCAATATGCATCTTCTTTGCGCGGCTATAGATATCTACAAGCAGGAGGTTGTCCAGAAGCAAATTTTTGATGAAATTGTCTTTATCATAACGCTCTTTGTAAGCGATTAAAAGCGTTTGCAAATTAAATGCGGCAATCTGCCCCACGCGGTAGCTCTCCACATCCTCGCCTTTGGCGGCAACGATGTATTCCGCGACATTATTGTCAAATACTTTGAAATAGTTATATCCCGCGAGGGACTGCCCCTCCGCAGGAGAATTCACAAAGCTCTGCAATACATCAATTTGTTTCCCAAGCATGTCTTCTTCGGTGCTTGCCACTACCTTGCCATTGCGCTCGATTATGCTTATGTCAAATTTCGTTATATTTTTAAGCCCTGCTACTGTGTTTTGCAATATCTGTGCAGATAGCATAGGTATCTCTCCCTATTTTTCAAAAATACTTGAATTTCGTGTATATAGTTAATCAACTTTAAAAAAAGCACCTTACATATCTAAAGTTATCCCAACCGGACAATGATCGCTACCATAAATATCACTATAGATAAGCGCCTCGCGAATTTTATCGCTCAAAGACGTCGACGTCAAGAAGTAATCAATCCGCCAGCCGGCATTTCGCTCTCTGGCGCCGCCTATGTAGCTCCACCAGGTGTATGCTCCGACTTTGTCCGGATAAAGCAGACGGAAGCTATCAATAAACCCGGAGTCCAGCAGCGCATTCATACATGCGCGCTCCTCATCGCTGAACCCGGCGCTCCTACGATTAGACTTAGGGTTCTTGAGGTCTATCTCATTATGAGCCACATTCAAGTCACCGCAAATGACTACAGGCTTTTTCTTATCAAGAGCCGCAACATAATTCCCAAAGTCTCGTTCCCATTCCATGCGATAAGAGAGCCTTGCAAGCTCATTCTGAGAATTAGGCGTATAAACGTTCACGAGATAATACTTATCAAATTCAAGCGTAATAACGCGTCCTTCTGTGTCATGCTCAGGCATGTCTATGCCTCGCGTGGCACTGATGGGCTTTTCTTTGGAAAAAACAGCTGTGCCCGAGTAACCCTTTTTGACAGCGCTGTTCCAATATACATGATACCCCGGCGGTGAAAGGTCAATCTGACCCTCCTGGAGCTTAGTTTCCTGAACACAAAAAATATCAGCATCAACCTGCTCAAAAAACTCAACAAAACCTTTTTTCACAGCCGCCCGCAGGCCGTTTACATTCCACGAGATAAAAGTTTTCATAAATCTCCTTATTTGTCGTAACATGATAAAAAAGTAAATACCCTATAGCAAATGAATGACTTGTGTAGGATTGCACAAGTCAAAACAATAAATAGCTCATCTATTCGTTTATTTTACCAAATTAGGAGCCATTTGTACATACTTTTTTCGGAATTTTGTACGACAAACATTCTGTATTATTGAGAAAAGTTAAAAAAGCTACTAATTGGAGCTGCAACCAATCATCACGAAAATTCCCTAATATTTCACCATATACAAAGCTATAGCCCACTAAAACAAAGTTTTAATGGGCAGCAGCAATCACGATAACATTAGTTGTGTGGGCTAAATCCAGTCTCTAAAAATTTCTTTTACCTCTGCTTTTTTATCATCCGCAAGCTCCAATAGCGGGCATCTTACAAATCCGCCCTCATAGCCCAACAAATGCGCGGCATATTTGAGACCTGCGATGCCGTAAGTAGCTGTAACCGCCGTGTTTAATACAAACATTTTTCTAAACAGCGCTACAGCCTCACTTTGGTTGCCGCTTTCAAAATATGTCTGAATCTTTGAAAGTTCATTCGGATTAGTGTTTGCCAGTGCAAATATGCCTGCGCGTACGCCTAAAGTAAGCGCCGGATACCATGCGGAAGCTGTGCCTACCAGGATTTGGAAGTCGGCGCCTTCCACAAGTGCCTGGAAGCGCACAAGCTGGCTGATATCGCCTGTAGAGTCTTTCATGCCAATAATATTCGGGTGTCTGGCAAGAGTCTTAAGTGCCGCATCCGGCAAATTCACATGTGAAAACTTCGGAACATTATACAGCATCACCGGGATTTTTACCGCGTCAGCAACTTTCGTAAAATAATTAATCAACGCTGGTGCATTCATGGCTCCTGAATAGTAGCACGGCGTTAAAATCAATGCCGCCTGCGCACCCAAGTCAGCCGCTTTGTTTGTAAGCGCAATGGTGTCGCGGTCTGTCTCCATGCCTGTGCCGGCAATTATAATTCGATCAGGACGCGCGGTTTTCTTCGTCAGCTCAACAAGTTTTAACTTCTCTTCCTCAGTCAGATAAGCGGTTTCTGAATTCGAGCCTAATACCAAGTATCCGCAAAGTTCATCTTCGTTCCACTTACGCATGTTAATTTCAAATTTTCCATAATCTACTTCCCCGGCCTCTGTGAAGGGAGTAATCATCGGAGGGATGATGCCTTTAAAGTTGATGGACAAATCAATCGCCTGCCTTTCTGGTAAATTAATGTCGCTTAGTCATATTGTTGTCTCAGAGCAATATGACATATCCTTAACTTAATGGTACCATCAAGTAGCGCTTTTTACAATATCAATTTTTGCTTTATAGTCGAAATCGACTATATTATCGCTCCCTACGATAAGGCGTATCGGACGTAAGCTGAACCAGCCACCAGTAAGTGGCCCCCGGAGTAGTCGGATCACCATGAACCGCTGAGCTGAAGTTCTTAACTCTGTTGTTTACGGCTCGTAAAATTACTGCCCATGTGGTGGGCGAAAACGGCACTTCTTCATAGACCGCTCGCTGCCACATATAGTAGGTTTCTCGGCTGAAGTCGCTGTCCCACATTTGGTCGGAAGTCAGTCTTTCACTAAATATATAGTATGTTTGCGGACTTGTAAATCTTGGCCTGTTAAGCAAAGAGTACGGCCCCCAAAGATTGGTCGGGTCAGGATTGTTGCCAACACTCCAGCCGCCTACTATGACATCGAAACCAAGCGGTCCGGGGCTATTCAGCAATGCACCAAATCTTTGGAAGTCAACTGTTCTGCCAATTCTTGCCGGGATTCCTTGAGGATTTCGATCTCGATAGAGCTGCACATTCAGCCCAATATCACGAAAACTTTGCATCTCTATCTCCATACGCCTTTCTCCCGCAGGTGAACCTGGGTTTTGGTAAAGCATGTAAATAACAAGCTCACTGCCGCAAGGCCTTGTTCTGAAACCATCAGAACCCATTGCATACCCCGCTTCATCAAGAATCCGCCCGGCTTCAGCCGGGTTGAAGCGGTAGAAATTAAGCTCAGGATCAAAGAAATATTCATGCATAAGCGGCATATTATTCGCCGCGGGCACCAGAAGGCCACCAAAAAGCTCCCGTGAGATATCAGAATGCGGGATGGCCATAGCCATGGCTCTGCGCAGGTAGACGCAGGACATCACACGGCTTGGATCGGGGACAATTCTTTGGCTTTCCTCATCGAAATATCCCTGCACAAAAGCGTGATAGTTAATAGCGTTTCTGCTTATAGTGCCGATAAACTGAAAATTCGTAGGGTTTGGGAAATCTTCAAACCGGCTTTGCATGAAACCCATTACTATGTCAAACTCACCGGATTCCGCCGCTTCCTCTGCGCGGTCAGGATGCAATAACTCAAAAACAACGCGCTCTACCCCCGGCATACCCAGCCAATAGTTCTCATTTCTGACGAAGGTGTATGAAAATATGCCATGCATACCGGATGTATAACTTTCAACTATAAACGCCCCGAAGCCCAGCGTATTTGCACGCACATTCTCATGCGCTGCCATTTCGGCTATAGGGATATGCTCCAGGTGGTGCCTTGGAGACGGAGCTGTCCAGAAACCGAAGTACTGTAGTGAAGGACGCCAATCGCTGAAATACATCCGAAGCTGCATTTTGCAGTCAGAAAGCACAAGGCCTGAGATATAATCCCTCTCGCGGTTGCGAAACTCATGAGTGCCAACTACATTCCAGACAAAGCTGGTCCAGCGGGTACCTCTATAATCAGGATGAGATATCACTTCATAGGCAAACACAAGGTCATCCAATGTCAGCTGCACGCCATCGTGCCAAAAAACTTCGTGCTGCATAACTATTAGGATTGACCGAGTTTCATGACACCATTCGTCAATTCTGGCTATACCCCCGTCACCTATGGTAAGGTCAGGAGCCTCTGTAAACAGCCCCGGCCCGCGAATGAATTCAGCGACCATAGGGCAAATTGAGCCTGTTGTGAACAGTGGATCAATCAATCCCGTAAAGCGCGTTTGTGTTGACAAGGCCACACGCAGAGTCCCGCCTTCAATGGGCGCGTTATCATTAACAACACATGTCGGAATTGCCGCACGCAAATCTTCTATCATCTGCATAGGAGATGCGCTCACGGGTGGCACAAAACGCGGGATGAAATTGAAGCCTACAAACAGCGCCGCACTTGCCACAACAACCCCTATTACGCTAAACAGAGCCGCACCGCGCTTTTTCTCTGATCCCAAAATTGTTTCAAAGCGCTGCTTGAGTGAATCCTTCTCACCTTGCATGCATGTAGCAAATTGGCTTTGGTATGCGGACACTCCTGCCGCTATGTTCAATATGAGGTTACTGTAGCTTTTCCTGATATCCATATCCAATCCTTGCACCACTAAAGCGTCACAAGTAATTTCAATGTCTTTCTTGGCCTGCTTTGCCATCAATAAAACAGCAGGATTGAACCAATATACGCTTTTTAGCGCCTCAAGAATCAGCATATACCACAGGTCAAGGCGTTTGTAATGAGTCAGCTCATGCTGAATAATCAGGCGCAGCTCATCAGGTCTATAATCGGTGTCGTTCAGAAGAACAACAGGGCGCATGAGCCCAAAAAGCATAGGAGCACTGATACCTTTACAATGCATAAACCGAACTTTTCTTCGTATATCCATGCGAATAAGCTCTTCATCAAGTATATCTCTGATACCCTCCACATCGCTGCTCCATCTGCGCACAAATCGCAGAAACAGCAAATGCCTCAAGCCCTTAAACCCTAATGACAAAACAAGCCCCGCAATCCAGATAGATATAATTACTTCGCTGGCGCCAACCACAGGTAATGAAAACCGGCTTTGAACAGTTGAAGGGTATACAAACTCAGACGTAGACATGTTATCGTTTCTAATTACAGCAGGCGAAGGCTCAATAGGCGCAGCATCAATAACAGAAGGCTGCGCTGTATACGTATCCGCCACCGGCACATCAGTAACAACCGGCATATCCGCCAAGACCATCGGTTCGGCTATATCCATACTTCCTACTACATCCGTCTCACCGCGGCCAAAAGTAACAGACGATATATCAATTTGAATTGGTGGGGCAGGCACAAACGAGATGAATGGCAACAGCAGTATTCCCATGACCGCAATCCACAGAAAATAACGCCCTCCTGCTATATATTTTTTGTCAAGAGCAGGTGCCGTCGTCAGTATCAGGGCAATAACCAGAGCCACAATCAAGTTCGTGCTCGCAAACGAATGAATAAAAGTCATTGCATATCAGCCTCCTCAATAAAGCTCTTAAGCTCCTCCAGGTCGCTTTGAGTAATAGCATCACCGCTGTAAAGGGCTGCCACAAAGCTTTTAAGCGAGTTCCCATGAAGCCGCTCAAGAAATGATTTGCTCTCCACTTCCAAATATACATCCTCATTTATAATCGGCGTGTATATATTTATTTTCCCGTCTCGGCGCACACTTAGAAAGCCTCGAGAAACCAGCCTCGCTAAAAAATTAAGAACTGTAGCCTGCACCCATTCTTTTTTTCCGTCTAGGGCCTCAATAATTTGGGCCGACGTAATCTCATCTTCATGTTGCCAAACAATTTTCATAATAAGCAATTCCGCGTCAGGCAATCGTTGGATATCCATAAACACACACCTCGTTTTACAAATGTAAAATTCATAGTTTTATTTTACATCTGTAAAATTAAAAAGTCAATGAAAAAAATGGAAACTTGTTGAAGGTTGTGATATACTTGACTATATCTATGTACAGTCAAATGAAATAGAAACTGCTGCATAAAGCTCGATAGTTTTTCGTCATATATTGTCGTCGTTTTATCGCTCTCACGACTTTTGCCTACGGCAAAAACGGCACTTTGTGCCGCCGGTTTCTTCCGGTCACTGTACCACTGTGGGTACTGCGACAAAACGACTCCTCGTCTGTCAAAAAACTATCGACGCTTTCTTGTATCACTTTCTAATTCATTTGACTATATCCTAAAATATCTAAGGAGGTTTTAGAGTTGGAACTGAAATATTTAGAAAGCTTCGCACCACTTCTTGACAAAAAACAGGAATTAAGAAGCCAAACCAACATCGTCCGTGCTCTAGTCATTTCCGGTGGCAATGTATTGCAGAATCAGCGCCGCGAGGAAAGTGGCATTTTTTCAAGGGCATGGCATGGCGGGGTGTTTGGTGCATGCTCTTTGGCGGGATTTGATAAGCAGAATGTTGAACGAGTAATCAAGACCGCCGCGGAAAACGCTAGAACCCTCGCTAAGTTCAAAAAAGACTTTAAGGATATACCGGAAAGAGCGCAAGGGCGTGTATTTTCAAATGCTGAGTTCGTAGATCCGGAACAAGTTGAAATTTTGGAATTTTCAAAAGATCTTGATGCCTATATTCAAGCAAAATATCCAAAGCTGACTAACCGCATAGTGCGCGTGGCTATTGAATGCACAAAAACCCAGCTGTATGTAGCGGAAGCTACAAGCTTTGAGCGTGTATTGCCGCGAGCACTTATTTATGTGGTTTTAATGACCAAGGACAAAGACGGTCTGCCTGTGTCACTAGGCGGCAGATTGGGCGGCGATGGCAGCTTCTGCGACCACTTTAAATCAGTTGATGTTTTCGCGGAAGAAATAGATAGAATTTATACGAGACTTATGGATAAAGCAGAGGGCGTTTATTCAAATGCTGGCGTTGCTGATGTGGTTCTGAGCGCTGATATGGCAGGCATATTCGCTCATGAGGCAGTAGGCCATACTACTGAGAGCGATAATGTAAGAACCGGCGGCATAGCCGCTCATAACAAAGGCCAAAGAGTAGCTCACGAAAAAGTAACTCTTGTGGATTTTGCACACACAGCCTTTGGCCAAAAAGTCCCTATGCCAATCTATGTTGACGATGAAGGAACCCCCGCCGAAGACGTAGTTATCATTAAAGACGGCATCCTGCTCGACTATATGACCAATATTCAAGACGCGCCTTACATAAACACAGTCCCCAAAGGCAACGGCAGGGCATTCTCTTATAGCGACGAGCCTCTGGTGCGTATGAGAAATACTTGTATACTCCCGGGCAACGACAGCTTTGACGATATGATTGCCTCGATAGATAACGGCTACTACCTGATGTCCAACAGCAACGGGCAAGCGGATAGCACAAGTGAGTTCATGTTCGGCATAACCATGGGCTACGAAATCAAAAACGGCAAACTTGGAAAAGCAATCAAGGACACTACCATCTCAGGTGTAGCCTTCGACCTCTTAAAAACAGTTGATATGGTCGGAAAAGACATAACGTGGGCAGCCGGCGGATACTGCGGCAAGAAAACTGTGCTGGGCAACGCCATGGGCGGCCCTGCACTTAAGTGCCGTTTACAAATCGGAGGAAGATAGGAGGCGTATATATCATGATGGAAAAAACAATGAAACTAGCGGATTTCACCCTTGAAGCTCTAAAAAATGCGGGCGCAGACCACGCCTCCTGCATAGTCAAAATAAGTAATGAATTGGAAGTAAGCGCTGAGATTATGGAATTGACACAACTTCGTGATGTGGCGGAAAAAATCGAAATCTCATTGCAAGCATTTGTAGGCAAAAAAATGGCTACAATCAAAATCGGCTCATCCGATGAAGCTGAAATTAAGCATGCGGCTACGAGCTGTGTTGATATCGCAAAAGCGTCCAGAGACGATGACGGAAACGGTATGAACGACTCAGGAAAAGAAACGGTTCTGAAAAACACAGGCGGTGCTTTAGATACTGAAAAACTTCTTTCCTATACCGCTCAACTTCTTGACGATGTGGCTAAAGAGTACACCACCATTTCGCTCAGACGCATAACCGTAAGCCACATGGACATCTCAGAGGTGTATAAAAATACTTTTGGAACAACCATAGTGGCCCCTTCTTCGTACTATGACTTTGGCAGCATGTTCATTGCGACTGAAAAGCCCCTCATGAGCTCCAGCAGCGGAGCCGGCTTCTCTTTCTCTGAATTTGACAAGCCTTTCATAGAAATGGCCATGGTAAGAGAAATGCTAGAAAACGCCACAAAACACATACACACAGTACCTTTTGGCGACAAAGTCAAAGGCACTGTGATAATGGCGCCTGCCTGCCTTGCGAACATGCTCGGCTATCTGACAGGGCAATTCATGAGCTCACAAGCGCTCGTAGCCAAAACGAGCCGCTGGCAGGACATGCTCGGCAAAGACGTGGCACTACCATGCTTCTCACTGGCAAGTGAGCCCACAAACCCATTGATTGTTGGCGCCGGCAGATTCACGGAAGAAGGCTTTGTCACTGAAAACCAGCAAATTATTTCAGACGGCAAACTAGCCTCGCTAATGCCAAACCTGTACGCATCAAGAAAAACAGGACTTGAGCGCGCCAAAAACTATGGCTCATATTTTATTTCAAAAGGCGGCGACAAGAGCCTGCAAGAACTGATCAAAAACGTGGAATCCGGCCTTCTAATGTACCGCTACTCCGGCGGAAACCCAACAAGTTCAGGCGATTTCTCAGGCATCGCAAAAAATAGCTTCATAATAAGAAATGGCGCAATCACCTCAGGTGCAGGCCAAACAGTAGTTAGCGGCAACCTGGCTGATATGCTCATGAACATACAAGGCATGACAAAAGAAGTCATCGCGAGCGGACGCTTTGCCCTGCCTTATGTGGCGTTCGATGGAGTCACAGTTAGCTAGAGCGTATCTCTTCATTGCATGATTCATAGTGTGACTTAGACACACCAACAACCCCCGGCGCGAATGCGCCGGGGGTTCCAAAGCTTTGATTAAACTTTTTCAAAATTTTATGGGGTCTGGGGTCTGGGGCAAAGCCCCAGGGTCCTACTTCAACCCATTAACCACCTCAATAGCCTTTTGTAGCTGTACATCCTCTTCAAGCGTCAACGCCGCAATCCTCGCAGCATACTCAGCCTCCATAGGCACCACATAATCAGGCGCTATGCCCTCACCATGTATAGCCGAGCCGTTAGGCGTAAAATACCTCGCAATCGTAAGCCTTACCGCACTCTCATCCTGCAACGGGAAAATGCTCTGTACAGTCGCTTTTCCAAACGTCTGCTCGCCTACCAAAACGCCTACCCCATGATCCCTGATCGCACCCGCCAAAACCTCTGACGCCGACGCACTGTTCCCATTTACCAAGAGCACAAGCGGTATACCCAGATGGTCGGCCGTGCTTCGCAGATGCCGCTGGTTCCCATTCCGATCCTCCGTATAAACAATAGTCCCCTCAGGCACAAGCAAATCCGCAATACTTGCAACAATATCCAAAAGCCCACCGGGATTATTCCTCACGTCCAGTATAAACCCTTCCGCACCCTGTGATTTTAGGTCTTCAAGCGCTTCCTTAAACTGATCGTATGTAACCTGCTCAAACCCTGAAAGGCGTATATATCCAATCTTATCGTCTAACATCCTATGCGAAACAGTCTGCATAGTTATAAAATCCCTCACTATCGTAACGTCAAACGTACGATCCTCCGATTCCCGGAAAATGGTGATGTCAACCGACGTGCCCGGCACACCTCTCATCCTAGACACAACTACATCAAGCCCAACATTCCTCGTATCCACACCATCAACCGCCATGATAATATCCTGCGCCATTATCCCGGCAGCAGCGGCCGGCGAGCCGTCAAACGGCGATACCACTTTCACCCGTCCATCCTCTGTTCCTGTAACAACCGCTCCAATCCCAGCGAAAACGCCCCTGGTCCGCTCCGTGAACTGCGCATGCTCCTCAGGCGACATATACGACGAGTACGCATCACCCAGCCCATACATGAGCCCCATGAACATTCCTCGCTCCAAGTCCTCAATATAAAAACTATCAACAAAATGCATATCGATAATCCTGTAGATCGTGTTCAGCTTATCCTTTGCCTCCGAGTCAAACCCACCGCCAGGCGTCGCCCTTGTAGTAAGTATTGTCGGCATAACAAAATAAATCAACATATTCAAGGCCATAACCAGCACTATCCCAACCGCCACGCCTTCCAAGAAATTCTTTTTATTCATGAGCTCCTCCTATATCAACCTGCCTTAACGCCTATGATATTTTGCCTAAATCCTGCTACATCTATCTATACTCCATAGAGCTAATCTTAATACTAAATTCCTTCAAAAGCATCCGCATTCACAAAAAACCAAAGCGCCGCGCCTCATGAATATAGTGTGGCACAGCGCGTCAATTTTGACCGTCTCTTTATTATTAAAATATTAACAGTATGTATGTTAACTTGGCGATGTAAAGTTCATTGGGTTAACAGTACTTCCATTAATTCTAACTTCAAAGTGCAAGTGATTACCCGTAGATCGACCTGTGGTACCGACTCGCGCAATCGCCTGTCCGCGGCTCACAACTTGCCCATTCCTAACCAGAAGACTGGATGCATGAGCATATAACGTTTGCTTGCCGTTACCATGATCAATTATAACAGTATTTCCAAATCCACCCTGCCAGCCGGAGAAAATAACCGTGCCGGACTCAGCCGCAAAAATATTAGTACCCATAGGAGCCGGAACATCAACTCCTGAATGAAAACGTGTTACCCCATCGATAGGGTCTCTTCGATTGCCGAAAGGCGAACTGATGAAGGTTCTGCCCGGCAAAGGCCATTGAAGCGTTTGCCCATCCGGCGCAACGGAGGCTGCCGCTGCTGCTGCCGCCGCTGCACGGTCACGATCTGCTTGCTGTGCTGCTAAGCGTGCTCTTTCTGCAGCCGCTTCATGCTCTCGTATTACACGCTGAATTGCTGCTTCATCTTCTTCAGCTTGCCTGATAATCATAAGCTGCCCGGCCTCAGTGCCTTCAAGCTCTTCCATAGCTGCGATTTTTTGTTCAAGTACAGCATAGTAGCTCATCATCCGCTCGGTATGGCTGGCTTCAAGGAACATCAAATCATCTCTACGCCTTTGATATATGGCCACTTGCTCCGCGACAGCCGCCTCGGCCCGCTGAAGATCACTGACCAAGTTTCTGTCAAATTCCATAATTCTACCAACGCGGTCAATCTGGTTAAAGAAATCAGTAAAGCTCTCCGCATTCATAATTGCGTCTATGTAACCAGACCAGCCGTTCATATGAATATGCCGCGAACGCTGAACGAATGCCTCAAATTGCATATCACGCGCAATTATAGCATTTTCTAAATCAATCTCCGCTTGACTAAGTTCTACTCTGGTGATATCCAAGTCAAACTTGATACCTTCCAACAAATCTACCACAAGCGACAATTCATACTCAAGCTCGTCAAGCTCTGCACTCAACGTTCTTATCTCACCTCGGGTGTTTAAAAGCTCACCTTTTGCCGCACGCAGCTCCTCACTAATCTCACGCTGTCTTTCCCTTGCCTCATCTATATTGATATTGGTTGCCCAAACATCTAAAGATGCCGATGCAAAACATAGAATTGCCATCAGGCAAAGCATAAACCTTTTTTTATTTTTACTCATTCAATGATTCACTCCTTTGAGAAAGAAAGCCACTTACCTACACATGCAAGTGCCGCTTAACGGAAGTAGCACTTCCAATAACTCCGATTAACACACCAAGCAGCAATGACGCCGGAATCAAAACTACAAATACTTGCCCTGTCGTTAAAAAATCAAACAATCCGCTGAGTGCCGGCAACACCTCATCCGCGCGGCGAATAAGTTCACCATAACTAAAGAATCCTATAATCAAAGGCAATAATGATCCCAAAAACCCGGTTATCATGCCCTCAAATATAAATGGCCACCTAATAAACCAAGCAGTAGCGCCAACATATTGCATAATATTTATCTCGCTTTGGCGATTCGTCACTGTTAGTTTAATGGTGTTTATTATGATTATAACAGAGACTCCACCCAAGAATAATATCACAATCAGACTGCCTATACGTATTGCATTATTTATGCCAATCAACATTTCAACAGCTTCCTGCGCATATCTTACTTGCTCAAAATAAACACCCACAAAGAGCTCAAGAACCTGCCTAACTTGATCTTGATGAACTATGTTATCGACACGGATTTCAAACGTATGCGGGAGTATCCTAAGTCCATCCACCGCCAATCCCGCAAAAAAATCAGGATCGTCGCTGTATCGCGCACCAAATGACGCCATGGCCTCCTCGCTCGATATGAACCGGACATCTGTCACATGCTCAATGTTTGTAATCAAAGCCCCAAGATAGTCCAGATGATCATCAGGTACCTCGTCAAGTACGAAAACCGAAAGTGTCAGTTCATCCTCAACACCGCTAAGTATATGATCCACATTTGCAACAATGATGTATGAGAAAATTAAAACAAATATGCAGCAAGCAACAGTAATCATCGCCGCAATATTCATAAACCGGTTTCTGATAATACTGATAAATGACTCTTTAATATAATATCTCAAGTTTCTAAATTTCATCGCTATACCCACCCTTTTCCACATCTCGCAAGATTACGCCTTTGTTGATTGCGATAACTCTTTTGCGCATTTCATCCACAATGTCTTTAGCGTGGGTTGCGATAACAACAGTCGTTCCCATATCATTAATATCTTCGAGAATGTTCATTATCTCTCTGGCATTGTCCGGGTCAAGGTTACCCGTAGGTTCATCCGCAAGCAATATAGGAGGCTTGTTTATAATCGCGCGCGCCAAAGCCGTACGCTGCTGCTCACCACCGGATAACTGGTTAGGATAAGCTTTAGCCTTGCGCTGAAGACCTACCATTGCAAGAACCGCCGGAACCATGCGCCGAATCTCACGTGAGCTTGCCTCAGTAACTTGCATTGCAAAAGCCACATTTTCGTAAACTGTCTTGTTTCTCAAAAGCTTGAAATCCTGAAAAACAACACCTATCTGACGCCTAAAGTACGGAACCTGTTTTGCACTGAGCTCGGTTATATCAATCCCATTCAATAAAATACTGCCCTGGGTTGGCTCAATTTCTTTCATCAGCATACGAATGAGCGTAGACTTGCCGGAACCCGACGAGCCAACTATAAACACAAATTCTCCCTCTTCTATATCCATGCTGACATTATTAACACCCTCAGCGCCATTTTCATATATTTTTGTAACATTTCTAAGCGAAATCAAATTATCTGCCCCTCAGAGTTAGTCTCAACACACATGTATTTGTGTAGTCCATAATCCATGAACCCACAGATTATATTCTATTTTACGTCATTTCTTTCAAAAAATCAACTTAATAATTCTTAAACAATTTTGTAATAATTGGGTTCAAGAGAGTATTATAGCTGATTAATTTAAAAATAGGTTGCGTAAAGCGCAGTTAATTTTCCGTCAGTCAAGGAGTGCCCGACGACGCATACCGGAGGGGGTACGCTAGGAGGGTGCGACGAAGAGGGACGCAAAAACAACAAGCTTTATGGACCTCTTTTTATGTTAATCAGCTATATATACCACCATTTGTGTTTTGGTGGCAATTTAATGATTCAAATGCCTCGGCTTCAGCCTGTAAAAAAACCCGCATATGCGGGTTTTTTTACAGCGCTTATCATAGGCGCATTGTCTTTGGGACGCCCATTCGGGCGTACCTAAAAAGGAGAGGAGTTTATCGAAAATTAGAAATTAGTATTATTAGCTTCCAGAAGAGTGGCCTCCAGTGTGATGACATCTCTACCATCACGAATAAGCGTAATCTCAACAGTGTCACCAACGTCGTGGCTCTGCACTCTTTCTGAAAGGTCTTGCATGTTTAAAACCGGGTACCCGTTAAAGCTGGTTATAATATCAGTTCGCCTGATGCCAGCTCGATATGCGCCTGAGCCTTCAATCACAACTTCAACTATTATTCCCATCATAGGAAGATTAAATGCCCTCGCTGCGGTCTCTGTCATGTCAGAGCCTTGGATACCCAAAAGCGGCCTTGCTACTTGATTCCTTATACGCTCAATTATAGGCATTGCCACGTTTGACGTAAGGGCGTAACCCGTTCCTTCAACGCTGGCATCAACAAACTTAAGCATATTGATACCTATAACCTCGCCTCTCAAGTTCAGAAGCGGCCCGCCGCTGTTTCCGGGATTTATCGCCGCATCTGTCTGAATTACCGTAAAAGTCCTGCCGTATGCCTCAACTTCCATGTCCACAGCACTTACAAAGCCAAATGTGGCCGTCGCGCCGCGCCCAAGAGCGTTTCCTACAGCTATAACAAAGTCGCCTACTCGCATACTCTCTGAGTTTGCGAATGCAGCAATCGTAAAATCATTTATTCCAAGTGCCTGCACATCTCTGATTGCAACCGATAAAACCGCCAAATCAGAATCAACATCTCTACCAATAAGATGCGCCGGAACATCCTCGCTGCCGTTAAACGACACACCAACACGCTCAGCGCCTACAATAACGTGATTGTTGGTTACTATGAAAAGTCTTTCATCATCCTGGTCAAATATAATACCGCTGCCACCATGAGGCGCTAGTCTACGGTCTGTACCCGATCTATTGTCCGGTGCTCCAAATCCGGGAATATTAAAGAAGTTCTCCGGCCCAGTCACCGGCTTATACGCTGTAAGGCACACCACAGAAGGCTTAATCGACTCAATAAGGTTCGCAAAACTCATAACACCATAAATGTGTTCAATCTGTGGGTTTCCTTGCAGCTCCATATCTTGCACGAAAGAAAAATTAGGCTGAATAGGCTGCATAAAATGGCCTTCTGTACGAGCTGAAATTTGTGCGCCACCTCTTGCTCCGTGCCACGTACCCGCAGCAAACAATGCAAATCCAGCTGATAATCCACATAGCACAGCCGCCACACATACCAATGCTGCGATATGTTTGAATGACCTCTTAGGCTGATTCTTAACAGTCTCTTTGAAAAAATCACAAGAACCGTCTGAGATAGCCTTATTCTCACCTAATGCTTCAGTGATAACGCTCTCTTCAACAGTTTCACGAAGGCCGTTCGGAGACTCCGACTCTTCAGGCAAATCTGCCTCTGCTCCAATATTCAAATCCTTGTCTATTTCTGCTTGTATTTTGTCTATTTCCCATGGATCAAATTGATTGTCAAGAGAGTCTTCATTCATATCTTTCATAAAATTCTTTACCTCCAAGCTTACAAAAGCCTTTCATACATTCTACTCGCCATTTTTTAAAATACTATGAATAGACTGTTAACATTAGTGAATTTTTTATAGTTATAGTCAAGCCCCTTTAAAAGTACTCATACAAAGTGTAAAGCATTTTTGCCGGCAAAGTGGATGAGTGTCCAAGAACGCGTTTGATATGACTTTCATTTAGAACGTGTTCCTACTAATGGGCTGCCGCTTTTTGTGATTCTGATTTTTCGCTATTTGAGGCGGCACAACGCAGCATGACAGAGCTAACCTACAAGTGAGTGCCAACGTAAAAGGGTGGAGCAATCAGCCGCAAAGAGTGATGGTAGCTTAATAGGAGCACGCCCTAAAACGACCTCGCCGCATTAGCATCACGAATCTCAACACTCAAGGTAATTTCCTGGCTATCCCCGCCTATAAGCCTAACGATCGTAACATCAACAAAAGAGCCTATTGCTTGCTGAGGTATCAGCTCCAATATCTGATCCATTGTTAGTATAGATGTGCCTGCAAAGCTCGTAATGATATCTCCGCTTCTCATTCCGGCGTCCGCCGCACCCGAGTCTCTTGAAACTTCGCTAACAAAAGCACCGAGCGTCGGTAAGCTGTTCCGCTCCATCAAATATTCAGTAATCGTCACACCCGCAATGCCTAAAAACGGCCTCTGCACACTGCTGCGCTCCATTATTTCAGTAAAGATTTCTTTGACAGAATTGGATGGAATCGCAAAGCCTATGCCCTCAATTCCAACACCTGCAAGCTTCGCTGTGTTAACGCCTATAACTTCACCTCTAAGATTAACAAGCGCACCTCCGGAATTACCTCCGTTTATGGCGGCATCAGTTTGTATAGTCTCTACGAACACATTGTTACCCGTTGGCACCTTCCTGCCCTTTGCAGATACAATACCCAAAGTAGCTGACTGCCCCTCGCCCATAGCGTTACCCATTGCTATAACGGTCTGCCCAATCTCTATCTTGGAAGCATCACCAAAAACAGCTATTTTATAGTTGGTTACTCCCGCACTGTGCAAATCATCTTTGGAAACTCGGATTACAGCAATATCTGCTTCTCTGTCAGACCCTACAGGCAGCGCGGATACGGATATATAATCATCAATAGAAATTTCAACACTCTCCGCGTTTTCTATAACATGGTAGTTCGTAATTATATAGATGTAGTAATCATCCTCAGCGCTTATTATACCGCTTCCCGCGCCGGGTATTATCCTCGGTCTATTAAAAAAGTCTCTGTGAACCGCCGTAGTGTTTATGCTTACCACAGAATCTGATACTTCCCGAATAACGCGCACAACAGTCGATTCAGGCGTTAGTGCCATTGAGGCCGCCTGTGTATTTCTAATATCAGAAATCACCGGCACTATCAAATCAGAAACAGGGCTTGAAGGTACGACGGCTACATCCACTTGTCCGCGTGCAGATAATCCTTCGTAGAATGCTCCACCAACACCAATGCCAAATCCCAAAGTCCCTGCTGATATTACGATAGTAAGAGCTGCTGCCAAAAATGTGCGAACAGACTTCCTTTTTTCGGGCTTCTTTTTAGGTTGAGCCTCGTAGTAATAGCCTTCATAGTCATTCATAGTAGAGCCTCCTTGTATCTGTATGATCAACTTCTTGGCGAAATTATACCCATCATTTTTTAAAAAAATGTGGCCCATTTGTAAACATTTTAATATAAGTTGTTAAAATATATAGTGAGTTAACTTCCCGCGAGATATCCAAAGTAATCCTCTGCTTTGACGGATGAAGTTTCACAAGTCAAAACCGCATATTACCATTTTCAACAAAAGTTTCTCTTGACATTAGTTCTCAGTCTGATAAAATTACTTAAGGATTTTTAACTATCTAAGTTTGCCTCAAAATTGAGGCTGCATAAAATATCATAAATTAAGGAGATTAAAACAATGACATCATTCGAACAAGTTAAGGAATCAATCGTGAATTCACTTCAATGCGATGAAGCTATTGTAACAATGGACGCCTCCATCACAGACGACCTTGGCGCAGACAGCTTGGATATCATGGACTTGATAATTGAGCTTGAAGATCGCTTTGGCGTTAGAATCGAAGACAGCAGGATAAAAACAATTAAAACAGTTGGCGACATAGTGGCTGTTGTTGATGAATTGGCGATATAAGTAAATGGAACTTAAGCATATTTTAGGCATTAAATACCCCATTATTCAAGGCGGCATGGCCCGAATTTCTACAGGCGCTTTTGCCGCCGCTGTTTCTAATGCCGGTGGTATGGGCATTATTGCGGCAGGTGGAATCAGTGCTGATGAACTGCACGAACAAATAAAAATTGCAAAACAGCTTACGGATAAGCCCTTTGGGGTAAATATAATGCTTATGGACAAGCAAGCGAAGGATTGTGCTAAGGTCGTCGTCCAGGAAGGCATTAAATTTGTGACCACCGGCGCAGGGATTCCTGATGCTTATTTACCTGTTTGGAAAGAAGCAGGCATAAAAGTTTTCCCTGTTGTGGCAAGCGTTGCTACAGCTAAAAGAGCTGAGCGCTCCGGAGCAGACGGTGTTATATCCGAAGGCACAGAAGCCGGTGGGCATGTAAGTGAACTTACCACCATGGCGCTTCTGCCTCAAGTTAAATCGGCAGTCAGCATTCCTGTCGTCGCGGCAGGAGGCATTGCAAATGGCGCCGGATTGCTTGCGGCACTCAGCCTAGGCGCATGCGGTGTGCAGGTTGGCACAGCTTTTTTGGTCGCTGAGGAATGCCCTATACATGAAAATTATAAACAAGCCATACTAAAAGCTAAGGATATCGACTCGATAGTGACAGGCCGCATTGGCGGCACTCCCGTTAGAGTTTTGCGCAACCAAATGGCGCGCGCCTATATTGCCTTAGAAAAAGAAGGCGCTTCCAAAGAAGAACTGGAAAAATTCACATTGGAAGCACTAAAAAAAGCCGTCACCTACGGCGATACGGCAAACGGCTCACTTATGGCCGGACAGGTCTCCGGCTTAATCAAAGAAATTAAGCCCGTCAGCGCTATATTGGACGAGCTTTACGAAGGCGCCTTATCAGCACTATCTGGTTTGCAGTCTAGGTTTTGACGTGATGTGGTTCAGTCATTCCACCAGGGAGGCTCTTATGTTCGAAAAAGCATTGATTGATATATACTTGAAAGTCAAGTTAAACTTTTATCGCAATATATTTTCACGCTTTGAAGCGAGAGAAGCCAGTCTCACAGCTGTTGAGACTTTTTGCGTTGAAGTAATCCATGCGCTAGGCGAACCGACCATAAGCCAATTCTCTGAATTCGTAATGATATCCCAGGCAAATGCGACCTATAAAGTACAAAGCCTAATCAAAAAAGGATATGTCCAAAAAATTCAATCAGAAAGCGACAGGCGCGAATTCAGGCTTGCCGTAACAGAAAAATTCGAGCACTACAACATAATCAGCCAGCGATATTTGATTGAAGTTTCAAAAAGAATACACAACCGCTTCCCAAAAGAAAAATTAGAAGTCTTTGAAGAAATAATGAACGCCATTAATGACGAACTTATGCCGGAAATAGATTTGAGCAGATATGGTTCCGGTAAGAAAAGAAATTAATAGTCATCATAATTATTTCCGGACTTTGTATAAGCCATGCCTACAGTAAGGCACACAACTTTTCCCGCACCATTATCCTTAAGCATTGCCGCCAGGCTATTCAATGTCTCACCGCTTGTAAATACATCATCGATTAGCACAAAGTTTTTCCCTTTAATATCGACCCCTTCTTTAAGTGAAAACACCCCTTCAACATTATCTTTCCTATTTGCTGACTGCATTGTACTTTGCGGCAGATTGTCTACCGCGCGAACACAAATATCATCGTCCACATGCAATCCGGCAGCTCCCGAAATTATTTTTGCAAGCACAAGCGCCTGATTAAAACCGCGCTCCTTAAGCCTGTTTTTGTGGAGTGGAACAGGAATTGCCGCATCAAATCCCTTAAGTCTCGAGAAGTCAAAGCCTGTCCTCTCAGCCGCCAACTTTGCTAAACTGACCATTTTATGCGCCCTTTTACCGAATTTTATATCAAGAATAATTTGACGCAATGTATCGTTATACTCAAAAAACGAGATATTATAATCAAAGCGATAGTTACCATAAATCCTCTCATTCACTACTTCAAGCTTTGAAAAACACATCTCACAAGCAGGCATTTTCGCGCCATAGGCCAAGACTTTGGCACAGGAAAGGCACTTGGCAGGATACACCAAGTTTAAAATGCTGTCAAGCAAACCGCTCAGTTTATTGATTTTTGACGTCATATTCGCTCTCCCATCAGCTTCTACAGTTCATCTAAATGAGAAAACATAGTCTTTAGCACATCTATAGCCATCTGCTTTCTTTCTGGGCTTTGAGAGTCAATAATTTGCCTGAATTGATCAATAAAATTGTCGTCCGTGGCCTCAACGGAGTCTTTTAAAAGATAATCAACAGTAACACCAAGCCTGTTTGCAAGGCGGATGAGTGTGCCGAGAGCAAGACTTCGCTGTCCTCTTTCTATGTGCCCCATATATGCATCAGAAATATCCACATCCTCTGCCAATTTAGCTTGCGTCAGATTAAGCTTTAGCCGCTCCTGTCTGATTCGCTCTCCTAACAGCTGATAGTTCATGAAATCACCTCATATAGTTATTGTAGATGGTGTGAGATGTAAAATTAACGAACTATTAGAGTTTTTGAGTTGTCTAAGCGTAGCATTGTGGTTTATTGGCTATATAGTTGTAGTTATTATCCCCTGCTTTAGACAAAAAAAGAGCATCAACATTATGTCGATGCTTTGATGCCCTTGGTTAATAGCACTCATATATAGTGCGGACGACCGAGGCGCTCGTCCCTACATTGCCAGTTGGAATATGTAGATCTCTACCGTCAGCACGTTCAGTTAAAGAAAAGTAAGGGGTTAGAGATAGAATAACAACCAATGATATTGGCTTAGGTTAAAATCTGTTGGCTGAAAACCGCACTATCATCATATCGAATATTTGTTCTTGAGTGTGGTACGGTTTTATGCTATAATGTGTCTATAAATTTTTCTTTGCGGAGGTAAACATGGAGTTTAATGATGTTATTAAAAATAGATATTCTGTAAGAAAATTTACAGATGAAAAAGTATCGCAGGCGTTGATTGATGAGATACTTGAAACTGGCAGACTTGCGCCATCAGGCAATAATAATCAGCCCACTATTGTTTATATCTTAGATGAAGAACAAATTGAAAAACTAAAAGAAAGCTCTAAAACAAAAGAAACCAGAATTAGCCCTGCCGCCTTTAAGTCAAAGCAAGCATTTTTGATTTGTTACGACAAAACTAAGGAAGTAAAAAGACCTACCGACAAATTTGCATTTGGAATAACAGATTCAAGTATAGTAGCAACTTATATGATGTTAAAAATAACCGAATTAGGCTTGGGGTCTGTTTGGGTTGGATACTTTAACCCAACGTCCGTAAAAGAAACTTTAGGAATCTCAGATAATCATGAAGTGTCAGCTATACTTCCGTTCGGACATATACACAAAAGCAGTAAACCAGACCCAACTGCCGAGAGAAAGCCCATTGAAGACTTTAAGGTGGAATGGGTTAGTAAGTAAATAATTTAAGATTATAAACAGTAAACCCCATAAGAAAGGTGTTTTTTAAGCCTTTGTCTATGGGGTTTTTCCTAGGGTGTGTCGTCAATAGCTTTTCAAAAGTCCTTTCAGCTAATTATTCCGTCACTTTTTGCTACACTTAAAAGCCGCTCAGAATTTTCGCTTTCAGCGAAAAATATACGCACCGCCGGGTTCTTCCGGTTAATCCTTCAGGCATCCGGCCTTCCTGGATGCCTGGGCGATCAGACAGCTTTGCTGCCGTCCATCCTTGCCGGTACACACGTGCATTCGCACAATCGCTTCGCGATTATGCTCAAAGGATTATCTCCGAATACGTTGAGTGTAAATCTTGATTTGCGCGAATGCGGCACTCGCGCCTCCACGAGACTTTGCTTTGCAAAGTCTCGTAAGAATTGACGAAAAATTAGGCGCGAAAGCCTTTTTCAAAAATCTATTGACGACACACCCTAGTTAAAAAAATCTGCCGTATAGTGCGATTAAAAAAATCTTTGACAAATTACAACAGGGCGTTAGCCCTCTCCCAACACCCCCGCAAACTTCACAATCTTCCTGTCCAGTGCTGAATATCTCAAAATTTCTCTGTTATTGCTGACCATCAGATTAAGGCACTCTTCTGTTCCGACAATCACAACAAGATTTCTTGCCCTTGTCACAGCAGTATATAACAAATTGCGCGTCAGTAGCATGGCTGGCGCTGAATGAACAGGAATTACTACAACCCTATACTCCGATCCCTGAGATTTATGAATGGTTATAGCATACGCCAGCTCCAACTCTTCCAAAGACGCGAAATTGTATTCAATTGTCTTGCCATCGTCAAACGCAACTTTAAGCGTTTCCGTAAACAGGCTTATACTCTCAATAATCCCCTGATCGCCGTTGAAAACCCCGGTATTTTCTTCGTCATCCCATGCAATATTGTAGTTATTCTTAATCTGCATAACTTTATCGCCTTCGCGGAATATATTATTGCGATATTCATATTCACGCTTCATTTGCGACGGCGGGTTAAGTACATGCTGTAAATCCTTGTTAAGCTGCGTAGCGCCTATGCGCGATTTCCTCATAGGCGTCAGCACCTGTATATCGCCAAAAGAATTATAGTTGCCGAACTTCGGAAGCCGTTCAGCCACAAGCTCACAAATACCCTGTGCCACAGCATCAACGCTCTTTCTATGCACCATAAAAAAGTCGCTGTCTTTTTCATTCAAAACAGGCGCCTCACCGCGATTTATCCTGTGTGCGTTTGTGACGATATGGCTTAGCTTTGCCTGCCTGAATATCTCGTCCAAATACACAGAATTTAAGCTCTCACTGATGAGAATATCTTTGAGTACATTGCCCGCGCCCACCGACGGCAGCTGATTCATGTCACCCACAAGAATAAGCCTTGTGCCTGTGCTCACAGCTTTTAACAGGTGCATCATAAGCACAATATCAACCATAGAGATTTCATCAATAATAAGAACATCCGCCTCCAAAGGGTTGTTCTCATTTCGCTCGAAAGACTGTCTTCTCGAATCATCTGACAAAAACTTAACTTCAAGCAGGCGATGTATGGTCTTTGCATCTTGCCCGGTGGCCTCGCTCATGCGCTTTGCAGCCCTGCCTGTGGGTGCTGTGAGCTGAGCATCCAGCCCGTCCGCCTCCAGCGCTGCGATTATGGCTTTAATGGTAGTCGTTTTCCCTGTTCCCGGCCCACCGGTTATAACCAGAACTCCACCCTTTAACGACTGCGTAACTGCCATGATTTGCCGCTCGGCAAGTTCGATTTGAAGCTCGTCGCGAATTCCGTTCAAGATATTTTCAACCGCATCCGCGTCCGGCACATAGCTTCCTCTGGCAAAATCAAGTTCAACAAGTCTCCTGGCCACATAGCTCTCAGCGTAATAATAAGTCCCCAAATAGACGGCTGTTGAATAGCTTCGCTCTGCCTGCCCTTCAGCTCCCATCTGATTTGAATCCGCTAAAGTACGTTCCTCTATTTTCTCCATAACTATGGCTTTCTCTATGTGAAGCTCCATGAGCCCATTTTCCACTAATTCATGCGGTACTTCCAGAAGCTGCGCTGTTTTTTCCAAAAGCTGCTCCTTAGGATAAAATGAATGCCCGTCTGTTGCGGCATTTAACAGACAATAACGAATGCCTGCCTTGATACGGTGAATATTGTTAGGCTCCGTTCCCATCCTGTAAGCAATAGTATCTGCCGCTTTGAATCCAAAGCCCGCAATGCTGTGTGTCAGTTCATATGGGTTAGTCTGCAATGTAATAATCGTTTTTTCTTTGTATTTATCCCAAATCTTTGAAGCCGTGGCTGCAGTTATTCCAAAGCCATGCAGGAACATCATAGCTTGGCGCTGATATGTTTGCTCATGAAACTGCTCGCTCATGGACATTGCTTTTTTCAAACTTATGCCCTTAATTTCCGCCAACTTCTCAGGATAGTTTTCAATCACTTCAAAAGATTGGTCCCCAAAGCGTGCAACAATTTGCATGGCGGTTTTTTCGCCGATACCTTTAATGACGCCTGAGCCCAGATATTTAACCATGCTGGCAGCGTCTTTGGGCGCGGTTTTTGTATATTCACTAAATCCGAACTGCTTGCCATACACCGGATGCGTAGTGAAATCGCCTGTAAGAGAAACTTCCTCGCCTTCGTTTAAAAAGGGGAGGTTGCCGGTGCAAACAAGCTCTTCATCTTCGTACAAAAGAGAAAAGACACAATAGCCGTTTTCGCGATTATTAAATATAATTGATTCAACTATGCCGCTGACAGTATATGCAGCTATAAAAATCACCTTCTATAATCAGGAATGTGTTGGAAAAACTTAGACACAACTCCTGCAAATCCCATAAAGTTCAGCAACCGCCTTCGCATAATCATCTTGCCCAAACAAATACGACCCCGCGACAATCACGTTCGCGCCGGCCGCCGCGACGAGCCTCGCCGTCTCAGCATTAACACCGCCGTCCACTTGTATGTCAAGTGACGGGAATTTTTCGCGCAGATAACTTACCTTAGGCAGCATGTCCGCCATAAAAGACTGGCCGCCAAAACCTGGCTCAACAGTCATGACAAGCAGCATGTCCACAAAAGGAATATATGGCAATACCTCTTCTATCTTAGTTCCGGGCTTTACGGCAAGCCCTGATTTTTTTGACAATTGACGGATTTTTTTCAATGTCTCAACCACATCGCAGTCCGCCTCAATATGAAACGTAATAATATCAGCTCCCGCTTTAACAAAATCGTCTATATACAAATCGGGGCGCGAAATCATAAGGTGCACGTCAAAGATAATATCTGTTTTATCACGCAAACTCTTAATAACAGGCGCACCGAATGTTAAATTCGGAACAAAGTGCCCGTCCATGACATCCAGGTGCACCATATGAGCTTTCGCCTTGTCCATAGCTCGGCACTCCTCTGCCATTCTCGATAGATCGCACGCCAAAACGGACGGCGATATCTTTATATCCATAAAATCAACCCTTTCTGGAAGCTTCCTGCTCCATATCATTAGGCTAAGATATCAAAACAATGCCTATTTTCGAGTGAACTACCCCGCCCTTTAGGGCGGGGTAGTTCACTCCACGGCGTTCGTCGAATGCAAAAGCAAGCGCTTTGCACTCCAACCTGCTTCGTGAGAATAATGCCGAAAACAAGCATCATACCCACTGTATTCCATACGCTTATTTTACGCAAAAAATAGGATGCTAGCAAGGGATTGTCGATTTTTTTGCTAAAAAGTAGACACCCCGGGTGCTACAGTCACACCTTTATCAAAATTTTCCAAACCTTTCCATGAAAACATCCGGGCACATCAGCGCATCAATATTTGCATTAATTTCATCAATCGACCAGTCCCACCACTTGACACGAAGCATAACCTCTATCATCTTTGGCGAAAAGCGGTATTTCTTAATCTTTGCGGGTACACCAGCAACAACAGCATAGGGCGGCACGTCCTCAAGCACCACTGCGCCTGCCCCAATTATAGCTCCATCACCAATACTGGTCACCCTCGAAACATTTATGAACGAATTGGCTCCGATATAGACATCACTGCCAATTGTTATGCGCTTTTTACCACGCGCATACGGATGCTGCTTGTCGGCATTAAGTCTGCTTTCAAACAAAGCCTTATTTTCGTCCGTAAACAAATGCATAATATCATCACTGGTAAAAACCATTCCCAATTGATGATTCACACCCATATCCGCAGAACCATTAATCGACGTGAAGTGCCCTATGCTCTCGATATAACCGTTTTCACAAGCACCGGCAAAGTTGTCGCCCATATAGCTCTCGCGCCCTATTTTAACGCCATGGCACTCCCATTCAAACGGCAACTCACTGCATTCATCGAATGTCAAATAGTCCTCCGCATACTTGAACGCCGTACTCTGCTCATCCGATAAGAAATCATCTAAATCGCTGTCATTCACAGCGACAACATAGTGCTTGTGCACATCAACGCTGTTCGCTATATGAAATTTATGAGACTTAAGTGCACGCAGCAGCGGGCGCGTAGGCATTCCCCATATCGCGATCTCACGGCCATTAAGGTTCCTCTCCAAAACTTGCTCAAGCCTGGTTTTGATGACTTTCTTCACTACGAAACCTCCCCTTGTACCTAACTACCGTAACTATATCACAGATAATGTCACAAGTTCAACTAGATAGTGTTAACACTATCTAGCCAATAAAACAGGTTGAACAAGCTCACCACCTGCCTTGACAGTTCATAATTAATATGCTAATATGTACTCTCAACACAGTATTTTTTGCCATAAAATTTCCGTGCTAGCCGGGGCGTTAGCGGCGCCCTGTATCGGTAGCTTTAGCCGAGGTGATGTTTGCACTAGGCCGCCTGGGTCTTATGCGGTGATTTCCCGTGAAGCGTGTCAGGTTCGGAAGAAAGCAGCACTAAGCGGTTCTTATCATGCGCGTAAGTTCTCCCTTTTGGTCGACTGCAAATGCACGGAATTCATTATTCTTTAAGTATGAGTCAACATATCAGCCTTGCGGTTTTGCGAGGCTTTTTTGTAAGAGCAAAGAGAGGTTGGGTACGCATGTCACACTTGGCTTTATATAGAAAGCTTCGCCCGAAAAACTTTAACGAAATACTGGAGCAGGAGCATATCGTTCGAATACTAAAAAACCAGCTTCGCTCAAACACCATAGGCCACGCCTATCTTTTTTGCGGAACAAGAGGGACAGGCAAAACATCAATGGCGAAAATATTAGCCAAGACTCTCAATTGCACAGAGCTGCAAGAAGGGGTTAACCCTTGTGACGCTTGCGAGAGCTGCATTGCCGCTTTGGAAAACCGCAATCTGAATATAATTGAAATAGATGCCGCATCCAATAACGGTGTCGATAATGTGCGTGAAATTCGCGAAGAAGTCAAATATCCGCCTCAAGATGGTGGCGTGAAGGTTTATATTATCGATGAGGTTCATATGCTTTCTACAGGCGCATTTAACGCGCTCCTAAAGACATTAGAGGAGCCGCCGTCCCGTGTAGTGTTCATCTTAGCCACCACCGACGCCCAGCGCCTGCCTGCAACAATCCTTTCAAGGTGCGTAAGGCTCGATTTTAAACGTATCAGCGCTGATGCGATGAGCAGGGCACTGAAAGAAATCGCAGACAAAGAGGGCTTTCTAATCACAGAAGAGGCGCTGCGGCATATCTGCGCTGTCTCTGATGGTGCGATGAGGGATGCGCTCAGCCTGCTCGACCAGTGCATTTCGCTTTATCAAGGTGAAGGCTCCGACAAAGAAGAAATCGACGCGGACAAAGTGTTGGCATTGACCGGAGCCGCAGATAATCGTGTTTTTTTCGATCTGATGGATGCACTGATTACTTTTGACAGCGCCAAGAGCCTTGCTATTATCAGTGATATGGTTGACTTTGGCCGTGATATAAGCCGCTTTATCTCAGACTTTGTTCATCATTTGCGAAACTTACTGGTAATCTCTTCAACTGATGATGGCAAAGGGGCAGGAACGTTTGATATGCCTCAGTCTTTGCGCGAGCAGTACTTAGGACAAAGCAAAAAAGTGAATCAGACCCAGCTAATAGGGCTCATCCATGAATTTAGCACATTATCGGCATCACTTCGCTATTCGTTTAATGAACGCATAATGTTGGAATGCTTGTGTATCAAGCTGTGCAACCCACAAGGCGCTGAATCAGGCGATTTTAGTGCAATTATATCGAGGCTTGAACGATTGGAAAGCATGCCGCTTGGACACCAAAACACTCAAGCTGCGATCATACAAAATGAATCACCACACCCGGAGCAACAAGCAAAAATCGAAGAGCCTGGGTCGAAATCTAGCAAAAAGGTAAGTGAATTCACCTCCCCAGCTCCAAAAGATATCGCACCGGAGCATACTCCGGACGACATAAAGCTAATTATTTCCGAATGGAATTCGCTCAAAAAATCATTCCCACCGCCCCTTGGTGCCTTTTTGGACGGCACATCCATTGCGGTTGAAGGCGAAGGTTTATGCGTCATATTTGATGACGACTCCTGGATACATCATGTCAAAGAGCGAATAGACGCCATAAAGCAAACACTTTTGGAGAAATATGGCAAAGACCTCGCACTGTCGCTTGTTTCTAAGGCGGAGTATGGCAGCAAACAAATAACAGGGGTCAAGGAACTCCCTTTGGAAAGTACGACTCGTAAGGATCAGTTACCGGAGACACTTGGCGGGATAGAGATTGAATGGGAGTAGGGCTAATGAAAAAATCAGAGGCAATATTATAGCAAAAACAATATATGGAATAGATTTAATGTAGATATAAATTTCAAAACTTGGAGGTTTTATCATGGCAAAAGGATTTAAAGGCGGTATGGGTGGAATGGGCGGCATGGGTGGTATGAACATGAACAATCTCATGAAACAAGCCCAAAAAATGCAGCAGCAAATGCAAGAAGCACAAGAAGCTCTTGTCGAAAAAATATTTGAGGTGAGCTCCGGCGGCGGCGCCATTAAAATTACTATAACCGGAGCAAAGGAAATCAAAGAGATTAAGCTAAGCCCGGATGTTGTTGACCCTCAAGATATTGAGATGCTGGAAGACTTACTGCTTTCGGCCATCAACGAAGCGTTCAGACAAGCCGACGACGTTGCAAACAAAGAAATGGGCAAATTCACAGGCGGGATGGGATTACCGTTTTAGATTACAGCCATTAAACGGCGCAACTGCGCCGTTTATATAAAGTTCTTTGCCTCTTTCTTTCAAGAAAGAGGTGGGGTCTGGGGCAACGCCCCATAAGGTTTTAGGAGGTATAAAATTATCAACTACTACGGAGATTGTGTAACACGACTTATAGAAGAGTTCAATAAATTGCCCGGGGTCGGCTTCAAATCCGCCCAGAGGCTCGCTTTTCATGTTCTTAGTATGGACTCAGAAAGAGCGGAAGCCCTGGCCTCTGCCATAACAGAAGCCCGCAAGAACGCGAAATTTTGCGAAGTGTGCTGTAACTTGACCGACCGAGAGCTTTGCAGCATTTGTGAATCGCATAAACGGAATACAGGCATCATCATGGTAGTCGAGGACCCTCGTGATATGGCCGCTTACGAAAAAATAGGCGAGTTTGGCGGCAGATATCATGTACTAAACGGACGACTTTCACCAATGAACGGTATAGGCCCTGACGATATCCGCATAAAAGAGCTTCTGAAAAGGCTTGATGCAAGTATTTCGGAAGTCATACTAGCCACCAACCCCAACGTGGAAGGCGAGGCCACCGCTATGTATATTTCCAGGCTCGTAAAGCCTTTAGGGATAAGTGTTACAAGGATAGCGCATGGCGTCCCGGTTGGCAGCGACTTGGAACATGTTGACGGCCTCACGCTCAGCCGCGCATTATCCGGACGGCAAGAGATGTAGATTATATAGTCGATTAAATTGAGTGTTTCCCTAAAAGAGCCGACATAAAAAGTTCGGCTCTTTTTTGATGTTTTTTGATTGGAGCAGTATTTTTTTGAACATAATACTGATATTGACATAAGAAAAGATAGGGGGAAACAGATTGGAAAAATTTATCATCAGGGGCTCCGGCACTCTGTCCGGCAAGATACACGTAAACGGCTCAAAGAACGCAGCACTGCCAATACTAGCGGCATGCTTATTGACTGACGAAGACTCTGTGCTTCACAGCATACCCGCTTTGAGCGACTGTTTGGCTATGAAAAGCATTTTAGAAAACTTTGGTGCTCAGGTATTTCGAAGCTCACTGAAAAATTCACTGGTCATAAAAACCAACAACTTAAAATTTTCGCAAGTTCCATATGAGCTTACCAGCGCTATACGCGCTTCTTTTTTGGTAATGGGGCCTATTTTAGCTAGATTCAAGCAAGCAAAACTCATGATGCCCGGCGGCTGTAACATCGGCCAAAGACCAATAGACCTACATCTCAAGGGCTTCGCAGCGCTCGGCGCAAAAATTGATGTGTCACATGGTCAAATAACAGCTTCGGCAAAAAAACTGGTAGGCGATAAAATATATCTGGACTTCCCCTCAGTAGGCGCCACAGAAAATATTATGATGGCCGCCGTACTGGCTTCCGGCGTAACTATCATAGAAAACTCCGCAACAGAACCTGAGATAGTTGATTTGGCTAACTTCCTGAATGCCATGGGCGCGAACGTGCGAGGCGCAGGAACAAATACAATAAAAATCACCGGCGTAGAGCGCTTGCACGGTGCAAATTACACCATAATCCCGGATAGAATAGAGGCAGGAACTCTCATGGCAGCAGTCGCGGCACGTGGCGGCGAGATCTTCCTCGAAGGAGTTGCGGCAGAGCATCTAAAACCTGTAATCGCTAAGCTGCGCGAGATGAACGTAGAAGTTTCCGAAGCAGCAACCGGCCTTACAGTTAAATCCTCCGGTTTTCGCACTCTTGCATCAACAGAGATTAAAACCATGCCCCACCCGGGGTTCCCCACAGACTTGCAAGCACCATTCACTTCTGCTTTAGCTCTCGCCAATGGGAACAGCACAGTTTGCGAGACAGTTTTTGAGAACCGCTTTATGCATGTGCCAGAGCTTCTCAAAATGGGCGCAAATATCAAAATCGCATCAAGGACAGCCCTGATTGAAGGCGTCAAAAGACTAAGCGGCGCCAGGGTCTCAGCAACCGACCTGCGCGCAGGCGCCGCGCTAGTAATTGCCGCAATCTGCGCCGACGGCCCCTCCGAAATTGAAAATATCCACCACATTGACAGAGGATACTATAAGCTGGAAGAGCGGCTCTCAAGCCTAGGTGTTGTAATTGAGCGAGTTGGTTCTGAAGCTGGAATGGTCGAGGTGGGGTGAAAATCTATATGATATGGGAGCCTTAGACTTGCGCGAAATACGTAACGATCAGCTAAAGAGGGCGAGTGTCGTGTTGAGAGCTGCTTGAGAACATTGCCGCAAGCAAATACCTGCCAGATATGTGGCAAAGCATTGACCCGGAAAACTCTTTGACAGCGCATCTGCCATCTGTTATAATTAATAGTAACGATAATGCTGAAAACAGACAATGCTACGGGGGGCCTGTTGACAAAAAAGTGAGTTAGAAGGCAAAATTGGGGGCAAAATAATGCAGGGCAACTGTGACTATGACAAAATAAACAAAGATATCAAGTTGCTTGTGCAGCGAGGCATAGTCAATCCCAATATTGGCAAAGCCAAAGAACCTGTTCCCGCCCAAATAGCTGACCAAAATAAACACGCTTTAAAGCATGGAGTTACTCTTGAAGAAGCTCAAGGTTTTGTTGATAACGCAATCGTAATGTTTGACCAAGGGAATAGGTCGCTTTACGTATCTAATGAGGGGAACGCAGTCTTATTAGATGAGAATCGCTTTCTTATTTCAGCATATAGGAGAGATAAGTTCGATCCGGGAATATTAGCAATTTTGGAGGTGATGAATGATGTCAAGTGATTACAAATGTCCATTGGTAGAGGCTATAATCGACGAAACAATGTGCTATGACATTCAGATGGTAACCGGTCCCGGCAACCTTATTAACAAAAGTATCTTGGATTACTATATCCCATACTTTGATATTACAAAGGTGACAGATGAAAGAGCCATAGTTTTTTGTACTAATTGCCCATTCAACCAGTTGTCAGGGCCGTCAACCCAAACCGGTCAGAAAGACAAAGAAGCAGTCACTGCCTAAATCTTAATACCCAAGCCGCTCGAAGCGGCTTTTTCTGTGACTAAAAGACCGAAGCAGAGGTGCGTTATGAATAGCATAGCAAACGACACAACGATGCTCTCAATTCGCTTCATCGCGAAAAACTTCAATCTTGGAGCTGATTGGGATGAAGCTGGCAGGAAATATCTGAACCGTGCAGATTACTTAATAGCTCAGAATAAATCGAACTCAACAACTCCACCTTCTCCTGGTTTATCTCAACCACATTATCATTCGCAAACTTCATTCCCTGCTCTCCCATAAAGTCAATGCAGAACAACAGCGTGTAAAATGTTACCGCTTGCATTTGAACATCGTTTACTTGCATTTCATCGAGCCAATAATCAATATATCTTGTATCTGCTCGCATCGCAAGCAGCGCCATTTTTGTAAGCCCTACTGTCAAAAGCGGATCCCCGTAACATATCTCATCAATATCAACAATACCGTCAAGCCGCCCTTCATGAATAAGCACATTCTTGGTAGTTATATCATCCAAAAATGCCACGGGCTCTATACCTGAAAAATAGTTTTCCAGGGTGCCCATAATCTCATCAACTGCATCACAAAGCCCCATATCAAAAACATTGTTGTTTCGTATTCTTTTGCGTGATCTTTCAATATGGTTTTTGATAGCTTCGCTCCAAGTTACGAACGAGGCATCACCATGACCATATGATTTTTTAGACGGCAAAGTAGCTACTTTTTTCTGGATATCAGACAGCGCTTTAACGATATCACGCTTTTGATAATCATTCAGCGTATGATATATTTCACCTAAATCCTTGCCGCAGATAAATGTTATAAGAACATAGTATATATCTTCGCCATATCGCCCATGACTCAATATTTTAGGAACCGACACAGCAAGCTTTACAAGCTCATTCAACCATTTAACTGAACCAAAGTGATAGATTTTATTTGCTTCACTTGTTACCCTTAAAACGTACCTGTCGTTTTTGGCTTCAACATAATAAACGCTGTGGCAATTCCCTGTTGTGAACCGCGCTAATTTTGTCGGCACGATGTTTAACTCTCTACTCAAAATCTCGGTAGCAATATCTTTCTTTGAATCTGAATTAATAGGCATATGAGCCTCCTTTTAGCCATCACACCTTCTGCAGCAAAGCTACTGTCTCCACATGATAGCTCCTTGGAAACATATCATGCATTCGTAATTCAGTGAGCTTATATCCACGTTCCAAAAACACTTCCAAATCTCTGACAAGGCTCGTAGGCTTACAGGATACATATATTATTTTCTTCGCTCCAAAGCTTATGATTGGCTCGATGGATTTAGGATGCACACCATCCCTCGGCGGGTCGACGACAATCACATCCGGTGAAGCGCCCTGTTGAGTCAGGAGCTCCAAAGTTTCTCTATTAACATCGCCTGCTATAAATTCACAGTTTTCTATGGCGTTCAACTCAGCATTTTCACGAGCTGCTATTACCGCAGACTCTACAATTTCTATGCCATAGACTTTTCGTGCACGATTACTTAGAATCTGCGCAATAGTCCCTGTGCCGCAATATAAGTCAAAAATATCGCCGGCATCTCCAGTGCCAGCCCCTGCGAACTCGCTCACAGTCGTATAGAGTGATTCTGCTCCCTTAGTATTGGTCTGAAAAAATGAGAACGGATAAATTTTAAACTTCAGCCCCAGGCAATTATCATAAAAGAAATCGTCCCCATACAAAAGCCCAACATGATCCGGTCTGACTATATCAGCAACTGAGCTGTTAAGCGTATGAATTATGCCGCGAATATGCCCCTCCAGGCCAATGCCAAGGAGCGCTTCTGCAAACCCGGATACATCAAGCCCCTCTGTAGTCACTAAATTCACAAGAATGTCACCGGTATACTCGCCGCGTCGTATGACTAAATGACGCAAATGGCCTATTTTTCTCGTTCGGTGATAAAAGCTTGCAGCCCTCTCCCTGAAAAACTCGCGTGTGCACGCCACAATTTTATTAAAATCCTCATGGCAGATATTGCAAAGCGCCCCGTCGCAAACCTCATAGTAGCTGCCGGGCGCGCGAAGCCCCAGCGCAAGCAACCCGTCTCTGCACTCATCACCAAATGAGAACTCCATTTTATTCCTATAGCCATAAATATTTGGTGCAGGTCTAATTTCGATACAGTCTCCGGACTCGGGGAGCTCTATGCCCGCCTTGTCAAGCAAGTCAAGAACCATCTGCTTCTTCAACACAAGCTCATCCTCATAGGTCAAAGTCTGAAATGTACAACCACCGCAATTATTCACATTAGGACAAAGCGGAGAAACTTCGTTCGCCGCACGCTCTTGTACATTCAAAATCCGCCCTTTGCCCTTTTTAGCGATAATCTCCACAAGCTGCCCGGGCAGAGCTCTCTTCACTTGAATTTTTTCCCCAGTCTCAGGGTTTATTCCGATGCCTATATTGGGAAACTTAAAACCTTTAATTCTAACAATAATTTGTTTGCTTTTAGCCATTTTAACTCCTCGAAATATCTTGATTTGTTTAGCATTGTATTTTTCTTGAAAATATGGTATACTGTTCCAAATAAGGAAAACTTGATCCGTGCAATCGGGCCAGACTTTGGCTTTGAGGCAATGAAGCGAGGTATTAAGGTTTATATGAGCATTGAGGTTGGCAGCATAGTAGAAGGCAAAGTCGTCCGCATAAAGCCGTTTGGGGCTATTGTGCTGGTTGGCGACAACGTGCAAGGGCTGGTACATATTTCTCACATTTCGGATAGCTTTGTTCAAGACATTAGCGAACATATCGATGTTGGCGATGTTGTTAATGTCAAAGTTTTGTCTGTTGACGAAAGCAACAATCGACTCGCACTCTCTATAAAGGACGTCAGCAAAAACTCAGACGCTCCTGTGCCTGCGCAAAAACCTGTGAGCAGTGCCCCACCCGACGCAACCCAATTGTTTGAAGATAAGTTCAAAGAATGGCTCAAGTCTTCTAACGAACGCCAAGCAGGAATTAATAAGCGTAATAAACGACGATAGCGTATCACACAGTAGTTATACTTTAACAGTCCTCTCAGTCAGGGGACTGTTTTTATACTTATTTATAAGCTGATTAACTTAAAAGTACTCGAATAAAGCTCTCAAGAAATTATCATGATAATCCAAGACTTTCGGCAGGCGTTGTTTGAGCCAAGCCCAATAGTCTTCGATGGGATTTTAGTTCAGTCAAATAGGGCGAGAGAAAGATTACAGGTCAACTCGCATTTTAACCAAGGCCTGCAACTTACCTTTTCTGCGAAAGGTAGCATTGCCTATAATGCAGTAAGAGCCTGATAGGATAACTTCTATGATGTAGCACCCAACCCAATACTCAAAAAGAACGCTATCAGTAGCGCTATCATAAACCATAGGCGCGACAATGTTAGTACTGCACTTAGCCGCTACAATATTTATCCGTTTAATTTGCTTGTCACTAGGCAACAAGCTTCAAGAGTCAAGCTTTCTTGGCGCCTCTCCTGCGGCAGTTGAGCCTCTAATAGACCTGTCTCTCGACATAGTTTGCGCCATTACCATATCGTCTTGGATCTGCTCTAAATACTCGAGACACTTCTACTATCATGTGTCCTTTTTCTATAAAATTTATAACTTTTTCACTATACTTTATGGCATATTTCATTTGACAAGTATAGCATGTAATTCGAGAATTGTAAAGTTAAATGAGTGTATTCCAACGGTCTATAAAGCGGTATATTCTAAGTTTCCAACCTTACCAAAGCCCTCAACGAACTTCCGAACACCTTGGACTTTCTCATCAAGAGTCGCTGCATTACACAATCGTCCATCTCGTACAACATTGTCGCCATAGATAACAGTTCCAGACCTAGAAAGCCGCAACACCAACACCAAATATACCGAATAATTTGGCTTGTCTTCACCAATGAAAATCATGTCAAGAATTCTTCATCCTCATCAATTAGTTTGTTGAGCGAATCGATAGCTTCACCTTGAATCACCTTTACCCTATCAAAAAACCGGCTTTCTCAATATTTATATACTCTATATCGGCGTAGGACTTTTCATGTTCAAGGCTTATCACAATACCATGTAGGGGATTGCTCCAGAAATTGATTCCGAAATCAAAGCCATAGTGGACACAGCATACAAAAAAGCGCTGGATATTCTTAGCGAAAACATAGACAGCCTCCATAAGACCACAGATATGCTTATGGAGAAAGAAAAAGTCACTGGTGCTCAATTTAGAGAACTGTTCCCTGAGGGCAAGCTCTTGAACAAAGAGAGGGACAATAAGACCATGTTTGTAGGAAGTGGTAATGTTGTTGCGCCGGAGGAGTCGATAGGGCGCGATCCGAGCGAGGAGCTGAAGGACTTACTGTAAAAACAACATGAAACTCATCAAATCTCTTGTCTGAAAAGACTTTCATACGAAAAATCCGATTTTGCTAATTGCAAAATCGGATTTTTTATAGTATAATCAGGCATAACTATTAGTTCTTGATTAGCAAAGACAAAAAATTTGGATTTGCTAAAAATTTTTCATAGCAGGTGATAGATTAATGAGTAATATTCCCCAAAACTTCTGCGGTTATTTAGACTTTGACGGTAATAAACCTATATTTTTTAGTGTTACAAATCATACTGTAAAATTATTGCCTGAATTTAATGAAATAAATCACTTTTCTGACAGCATTGAAAAACAGAATGATCCTTATCCTAATTTTTTATATGGCATTGACGAAGATAATTTCGATATTGCTTTTTTACAAAGAAAAGGCTTTTCTCTTTCGCCGTTTGGGGTAATGCTAAACTCATCTGTTTCATTCCCAACCCCTTTGATAGTTAAAGGTACAAGCAATACAAGGCTTCACTGGAACATGTTTGGAGATTGGAATAAGTTTGATGCAATCATTTTCTCCGGGGGCGCAATTAACGAGCTATATAACCCTAAAATAGCAGCATTAAAGTTAAAATATAAACAAAATAACGATTGTGATGTTGCACAAACCATTACCGTTAAACCTTCTAGCGAGTTTACGCACTCATGTGATATTGAAATGGATGGAGAAAAAGCAAAACTTGTAATTTCAGTATCTCAAACAGGTGCTGGGGATACTCGCAATACAAGTTTAGGAGACTTGATTTCCTTTGTTCGCCTGGAATTTGAAAACACCCAGGACTTCTCCAAAATTGAACGTTACTATGTTGTGATTAATTCCATGTTCAGCATTCTATCTGTTGCCCGTAACATTACTTTCGACATGGCATTGTGTCGCAAACATAGTGATGGTAAGTTCGCTCAAACCGCAGTTTGTAAAGTGTATCGCGATTATAAAGGTTACTCAAATCGAAAGTACCACAACGTTATACAACTCGATGAATTTATGAAACAAGTGCCATTCCTCGTTAAGCATATTACATCAGACTCAGACCTCGCTACCCCACTACTAAACCTACTGCCAATTAATAACCGTACACATATCGATGAGCATGACATTCCAAATTTATGTGCTGCGCTAGAAGTCGCATATAAGCAAGCTGAACATAAGAAAAGTAAGGACGATTTAATCAGCGCTTTGGAAGAATCAATAAAAAAAACTATCACGCAGTTTTCTGAAGAACATTCCGATTTCGATGCTGCTAAACAGACAACAGTCAGCTCTGCTCTTAAACACTTGGATTGGAGTGCCGCTAATAAAGTTCTCTACCTTTATAAAGAGCATGAGGATGCAATCATGGCTGTTGTTAAACAATTGCGCATTTCCTGTCTCGTGGACGAAAAAACTGTAGGAAAATTTATTAAATTAAGAAATACTAAAACCCATACAGGCAAAGTATCGTGGGATGACAGTGTACAGTTATATGTTCCCTTACTTGCGCTTGTATATGCTTGCATGTTTAAAAAGTTTGAAATAGACAATGACAATATTAAAAAAATGTTGTTAAAGATTTTTTAGACTTCTTTCTTCACTATCGCGTCATACCTTAGTAGGAATGGTGTAAGTCTCCTAGAAACATCACCATTCCTACTAAGTTTGTTGCCTTCGATGACCTTTAAGTAGACATTCTCCGAGAAGAAAACTTTTCCTTATTTCAGTCTAACTCCCCGGCTTCACCTTTATCCAAAACTCATAGCCTTCCTCCTTGTCTTCCATTTCGATTTCTGTCAGGAACCCGGCGCGCTCCATAAATCCAAGGCTTTGTTTTAGGGTGTTCACAAAAATCTTTACA
>Ga0123355_10000936_pt1 | contig 40380 bp, 33 predicted proteins | sample TergutEmb28metaG_3_FD_89872 | JGI IMG/M metagenome (GOLD analysis project Ga0123355, IMG submission 89872) | Embiratermes neotenicus P1 segment gut microbial communities from Petit-Saut dam, French Guiana - Emb289 P1 | ecosystem: Host-associated > Arthropoda: Insects > Digestive system > Gut ...
CTTTTGAAACTGCTTCTCTCTCGTATCTTGTTTTCTCATAGTAAATGCACCTTGATTTTTCGCTTGTTACCATACTAAACGCCATGTCTTGTCTCACTGTGGCACTTGCTTTGGGAATTTACGCTATGAAAAAATTCCTTATCCCCATACTGTTATCCGCCGCTATCGTACTCATTGCTATTACAATAACATTTCGTGCCGCACCCACTCTTACGCCGGACGCGGTACTCATAAATGATGCTGTCATGACATTTAGCAATAACCCGCACACGGCAGACTCAATATCACAGTTTAACGCCCAACTTTCTTACGCCTTGCAAGATATGGATCGCGTCCGCATGGTACGCGATAGCAGACTACGGGCTACCCTCTATACATTTGTCATCTTGGTCGCGGCGGCCAGTTTCCTTCTATGTTTCTACTGCGACCGCAAAATCCTTGCCCCATTCCGCAAGCTTAAAAAATTTGCCCGCCGCATTGCAGCAGGTAACCTAGACACACCACTGGAGATGGATAGCAACAACCTGTTTGGCGCGTTTACCGAAAGTTTTGACATCATGCGCGAAGAACTGCACCACTCCAGAGAAAGCGAGCGGTCCGCCAACCAAAGCAAGAAGGAGCTTGTCGCAAGTCTTAGCCACGACATAAAAACTCCGGTAGCGTCCATCAAGGCCGTAACAGAGCTTATGCTTGTACTATCCACCAACGAAAAAGAGAAGTCTCGCTTGCACACCATCACCTCAAAAGCGGAGCAAATTGACGCACTCATAACTAACATGTTCCACGCCACACTTGAGGAGCTTGAGGCATTGTCTGTTACACAAGAAGAAGTCGCTAGTACCCAAATATCCGCCATCATAAAATCGGCAGACTATAATATGCGTGTGACAGATTTTACTATACCGGATTGTCTGCTGCTTGCTGACGCTCTACGCTTGCAGCAGGTATTTGATAACATAATCAGTAACTCATATAAGTACGCCGTCACAGATATATGCATCTCTTCCTTTTACGATGCAGAATTTTTGTCAATTGAAATCCGAGATTTTGGTACAGGTGTACCGGAAGAAGACCTCCCGCTTGTGACAGGCAAATTCTATCGTGGCAGCAATGCACATGGAGCAGAGGGTCATGGTATTGGCCTGTATATTTCGAGATATTTTATGCAGCAGATGGGTGGGGAGCTAGAATGCAAAAATGTTCCAGGCGGCTTTGTTGTGAGGGTAAGCGTACGGCTTGCAAGGTAAACGGGCTATCCTAAGACAGCCCGTATTAACGTTGATATTAATGTAATAGACTTCTGTTTCAAAAACGCACACTTTTGTCACACATGTACACGAACCCCCAAACCTTAACGCAGTTAGGGCGTGTTCCCACTATAAGAATGTGCAAATTTGCGAGCGTAATTTTTCGCAGATTCAAGGGGTTTTTGACGATGCGCACTATAAGTGCGCTAGGAAAAAAGTGCGCCGAAGATGCGGAAACGTCAGCCGCAAAGGTGTACGTTCGTTAGTTGGAATACGCCCTAATATCTTAGCCGCCAAACGCAATGTCAAGCAGTTCTTGTTGCGGGCCGCGGTGTGCTTCTATTGCCTGCATAACAGTAAGCTCCTGTGTTACGAAGTAGTTTACAAATGTACCCCATATACCACCAAAGCCCGGTACGTTTAGTGCGTCTTCCAGCCTCATTGTAAACATTGCACCAACTTGGCGTACAGCGTCTTCCTCTGTGAGGAACACATGACGTGACCAGTTTAGCGCACCGTCTGTCATCAACTCAATTTCATAGCCCGGCCATGATAACAGCTCTTCGCCAATCATAAGAACTTCGGCAGGTGTCCAAACCGAGTTGCCAATTGGGATAGAATAGCCTTGTCTCCATGCACTCATCCATGTGTAGCCAGATGTATTTGCAGGGCCAAGAGGCACAGGCACAACGCCAAACTCAAATGGCAGGTCGCCATCGTTCATGTTCCATGTCATGGATATCCAGAAAACGGAGTTGCCATTTTGGTATGCCCAAAAATTTACACCCCAGTCGCCGATATCTGCGCCAATTGTACGGTCATATTCCCAAAGGCCTTCGCGGAAGATAGTGTTTGCAAACTCCAGAGCATGAATGGTATTTGGGTGATCCATGTTATATTGGAAATCGTCTGTCATGAGAGGACCGTCATTTGCTGCAATAAGGAATGGTAAGAAGTCCCCAGGCTGTCCTGCAATACCAAACTGGTCGATAATGCCATCGCCTGTGGTATCTCGAGTTGCCGTACGCATGATGTCAAGAAACGCGTCCCATGTCCATTGGCCAGAATTATACAAGTCAATCGGGTTTGGTACGCCAAGAGCATTGATAAGGTCGAGGTTTACACCCAGGGTAACGCCTGTAGCTTCCGGCTCTGCATGGATGTATGCCCACCAATGGCCAAGCCCTTGTGTGGCTACACGGGTATAAAATTGACGGTTCAAAAGGTCTGAGTTAGGAAGGTTGATTGACTCCAGAGGAACAATCAAGTTGTTGATAGCGGATGCAAAAATCATGCTTGCGTTGGCCATAGTCAGGTCGGCAAAAGGTTCGCCAGCCATGATGGACGTTGTAAGCACTTCAAGTATTTCGTCACTACCCATGATGTTTTCTTCAAACACAACACCAAACTCACGCTCTACACGGCGGGCATTTTCGAAAATTAGTCGTTCCATGTGGTAGTTACCTGCAGTTGCAGGATCCGGATCGTCGTATGCAGGTCTAAAGCCAGCAAGGATGCCATGCCACCAGCCGCCTGTGGTTAATACCCTGCCGCCAAAATCTACCGGCTCGTGTATACCACCAAGCATAGGACCTTGGTCAATTACACCATTTCCGTAGTCTGGGGTGTCCGCAGGTGGCGTTACTTGGCCGCCATTACCCTCTGGAGGTGTAACTCCGTTACCATTGTCGTCACCTCCGCAGGCTACTGCAAGTGCCAGTGCCAACACCAAAATAAGTAGGATGGCAACTCTTCTAGCGTTTTTTGTACGCATTTCTTGTTCCTCCTTTTTTGTGTAGCTAAGATTTTGCCAATTGTACAAAGCGCGCGGCAAAATGTCAATAAATTATGTGAAAAATATTCAAAATATTTATGTAAACCTCTGCAACATTGTGTTCATTGTACAGAGCGCAATAACAATACAAGATTTATCATATGCCAAACGTATATCTATTCGATACAGACAACAGCCCAAATTACCAATTAAGAAATAATTAAGATTTGGTTCAAGACTCGTTAAGAATTTATGCGGTACAATAGGTTCATCACCGGAACAAAAACAAAAAAGGAGCGATAAAAATGGAAAACTACAACTCTCCATACCATAACAATGATGAAGAGAAAAACACAGGCTTTGAGTTCAAGAGTGAACAGACGCTATTTGGGCTGCCGCTGGTGCATATCAGCATAGGCCGCAATGCACCAACAGCCAAGGGTGTTGTAGCACTAGGAAATAGAGCTATTGGAGTTGTGTCTATGGGGTTTATATCTGTGGGCATTGTCTCGTTTGGGCTAATAAGCATTGGGCTTATAGCACTTGGGCTTATAGCAATAGGTGGTGTTGCAACTGGGCTTACTGCACTTGGGTTTGTTGTCTCTGGGCTAATAGCGGCTGGCTTTGTAGCGACTGGACTTATAGCGGTTGGTGTGTTTGCAGACGGACTTATAGTGCATGAAATTTTTCAAGACGTGTACATTTGGGGACGCGGGTGGATTTCAAACTAAAGGAGAATAACTATGACCAAACCAATTTTGGCAACAAACAAACTAAGCAAAACATTTTCGACAGGTGGCGCACAACAACATGTACTCAAAAACCTAGATATGGAAATCTACGATGGCGATTTCACTGTTATTATGGGGTCGTCTGGTGCGGGCAAGTCCACATTATTGTATGCACTTGCCGGCATGGATAAACCAACCCTCGGCAACGTAATTTTTGCAGATAAAGACATCAGCAGCTACTCAAACGATAAGCTGGCTATCTTCCGCCGCAACCACTGCGGTTTTGTGTTCCAGCAAATGTACCTGTTAGACAACATGAGTATTTTAGACAACATTATGGCAGCGGGTCTACTTGCAAACACAAACCGCAAGCAAGTTGCGGCAACCGCCAAAAACCTGCTCCAGCAATTTAACATTGCCGAAAACACATGGCGTAAATTCCCATCACAAGTCTCTGGCGGCGAAGCACAACGCGCTGCAATTGCTCGTGCACTAGTAAATAGCCCGCAAATAGTCTTCGCAGACGAGCCTACGGGTGCACTCAACTCCGTAAACGGCATTGCAGTGCTTGACGCATTAACCGATGTAAACACCCGCGGTCAATCTGTTGTAATGGTCACGCATGACATAAAGAGTGCAAGGCGCGGAAATCGCGTGATATATTTAGAAGATGGCGGAATAAAAGGTGAGGTAAACCTTGGTGTGTATGTATCCGGCAATACCGCACGTCACGAAGCACTTAAGCAATTCCTGGCAGAGATGGGGTGGTAAGCATGAAAAGCATTTGGCTACTCGCAAAGTCTAACCTCAAAAAAAACAAGGGGCAGGCAACCACTTTGCTTACCATTATGGTCTTTGTGGCAATGTTTATAACCATTGGGGTTGCAATGACAACCGGCATTGGGAGCTTTCTTGACCGCCGTGCAGCAGAGCTTAACACAGCGCATTTTTTTGCCACGCTATCAAACTACGAAGTAGGCGACGCGCAAGTCGAATTTATAGCACAGCACCCACTGGTAGTAGCCACAGAAATATTTGACTCGGTTATCGGCGGTGGCGAAATTACGTTTGGCGAAAATACTGACTTCATAAACTTCATGTTCAGCACCACTTGCAGTACAAGGCAAATGAACCCTCCTGTGCCAATCGGCGACTCACTTCCACTTGTGGCCGATGCAATTTTTCTGCCAAAATTCATTTGGTTACAAGGCGGTTTCGCGCTTGGCGATACCTTGCACATCAATTTCATGGAAACCGACCTATACTTTACTGTTGCAGGCTATATCGAGAAATATTTCTTTGGTTCAATGATGATGGGTTGGACGCAATTTTATGTATCAGAAGAAATGTTTGCGTACATGACTGACGAGTTTAATTCACGTCCCTTTGGTGGGGTTCACAGAGTTATGCTGGCGCAGGTATACGACATGGCAACCGTAGGGGAGCTATCGACTGCTTACATGGATTTTATGATGCAGCAGACAGGCACACCAGACCTGCTAATTATAACTACTATGTTTGGCGACTATCATATGATGTTTGGCTCACATACATTTATGACAGACATTGTAAGTACACTGCTATTGTTTTTCGCGCTGGTTTTGCTGGTTGTCAGCCTCATTATCATCCGTTTCCGTATAAACAACAGCATCGACGAGAGCATGGTAAACATTGGAATACTAAAGGCCGTAGGCTACAGCAACAGGCAAATAATTTCTTCCGTCCTAATGCAATTTGGCTCGATATCATTTGTAGGTGGGGTACTTGGCATAGTTTTTGCTCAACTATTGCTTCCGCTCGCTATAGGTATAATGGGGGCGTTATTCCCATTTGCTTTTGTACCAGAGTTCGATCCGGTTGTTAAGCTACTTATACTTGGCGTAATATTGGTATGCGTTCTGCTGTTTTCGCTGCTGGCAACAAGGCGTATATACAAACTCTTCCCGCTTGTTGCCCTGCGTGGCGGCATTGCGACTCATAGCTTTAAGCGCAATGCTGCTCCATTGGACAAATCCCGTGGGCCGCTTGCTCTACTGTTTGCCATAAAAGATTTGTGGAATAACAAACGCCAAGCCATTGCAATTGGACTGGTTGTATCAGCCATATCCTTTGCTGGTGCGTCCGGGATTGCCATGCATTACTCGATAAACATAAACAGCGATGAGTTTATAAACTCCATCGCTGGCGAGGTGTTTGACATACTGCTTGACCCCTCCACATCCGAAGACCCGGATGCATTCCGACAACGCCTGGAAGCACGTCCGGAGATATACCGTTTAACCAAAATAAACAACGGCATCCGCCTTAGCGTGGATAACGAAATGGTCTTCTTTGATGTAGTCGAAGATTATGCTAAAAAGGGCGGCCAGTCGCTGGTGCGAGGGCGTTTTCCTGTGCATTATAACGAGGTGGTGCTTGGTAATGGTGTAATGCGAGCAACAGGTAAAGACATTGGCGACTGGGTAACAATACGCAGTGGCGGTGTAGACTATGAGTTTATTATCACAGGACTTGTACAATCTAGTGCAAACGGTGGTATGTTTGGCGGCATGACCCGATATGGCTTTACCAGAATGCAGCCACTTGACGATTTCGCACTTGTGTTATTTGTTGCGGATGGCGTTTGCCCTTCCGAGTTTGCCGATGTTTTGCGTGTGGAAGAAGGGGATAACATTGGCATGATGGGTGTATTGCAAGAGGTAATTGATGCTCAAATGGAAGAAATGGGTGTAATATTTATGTCCGTTACCGTGCTTATACTGGCCGTTACAGCAGCCATTGTTATTGCAACAATGTTCCTCGTAATCAAAACTGCAATAATACGCAAGCGGCGAGAGCTGGGCATACAAAAGGCACTTGGATTTACCACATGGCAGCTCATGAACCAGATTTCGCTAAACCTTACACCAGCAATTGTAATTGGAACCATACTTGGTGCGGTTGGCGGTTACATGAGCTATAGTAGCCTGTTTGTGTTAGGTATGAGCGCAAGTGGTATTGCACAGGCAAACCTGCCTTCGCCGCTTAGCTGGACTATTGCGATGTGTATTGCGTTTGTCGCACTTGCATATGTTGTGTCAATGTTGGTAGCAGTAAGGATTAGAAAGATATCAGCATACGCGCTGGTGACAGAATAAGATCAAAAATCCGCACTCGGTAGCTACCGGATGTGGATTTTTTTCAAAGTCCGCGACGGGGCGAAGTTCATAAAATTGGCCGCAGCACGACGCGCCATCGCATTTGATGTTATATGTACGACGCGAGGGAATCGTGCAAGACACCCTCACTTTTGTCATATCAACACAATCAAGTTTTACAATTAATGAATTCCAAAACCTGATAAATTAACTTTAAGATTGGGAATATCCTTGGAATTTGCCTCTATCCAATCATTTATGATTTTTTGTGAAAACAATGTATCTCCAAATATTATGGTATCAGGCTTTAAGGTAATTTCCGTTCCAGTAGCATGTTGCAAGTCATTTATTTCGAGGTCATGTTGGGCAACACCGCGAATATAATCTTGCTGAAATTCATTGCCATTTCTGCTAATGCAAATATGCAATGCCTCACATAAAGAGTTAATAGTTTGCAAACCTGACTGCACGAGATCACCCATCTGGCTGTATTCCAGATTGGTTATTGGGCTTCCAGCTAATATTTTTTCTAGCACAATTTTACTTGCCTGTAAATCTTTAGACAAGGGTAAGCCTCTTCCGTTATCACTAATCTTTATTCTGTTGGCAGGCAAGAGTGACACCGTTATTTGGGTACAATATGCGGCTCTGGCCTCTTCAAAAGACTGTTCCAGAAGCTCAAAAACAAGGTGGTGCATATCATGTTGCAAATTTTTGCTATGCATTTTTCCATCATTCATTCTTATCCTCCTATTATTAATGATATCTGGAACAACATATAAAGGTACGGTGTAAGAAGTAAGATACCTTCTTACTGTACTTGGTGTTGAACCAAAAAGCTGCTTAAATGAACGTGTAAACCCCTCATGTGAGTCAAACGCATACAATAACGCCACATCAATTACTTTTTGTCCTTCTAATAACGAAGCGATGGCATACTGCAATTTTCGTATTCGAATATAACCAGTAACTGGCATCCCCATAGTTTCTGAAAACAATTTGCTGAAATAAAAAGGGCTGTACGCTGCTATTTCTGACAAATCACATAAGTTAATTTTCTCACAAATATGATTATCAACGTAAGATAGCACCTTTTCCAATATTTTGTTATCCATAACTATTCAACTCACAATATCGCTAAATTACTGTCGGGCCGACAACATAATTATTATATCATTGCGGATATCGATATTCTTGACCTTATATAACATAAACCATAAGTGTACTCTCACATTGTAGCATTGTCACGTAAGATGCTTGTTGGATTTCAAATTATATAGCAAGCAAGGCAGGTGCAGTCTACCCACTCGCTTATACTTGCCTACAATCATATAACAGCCCCAAAATACCGAGCCAGCTCGACTCCAATATTTTGAGGCTGTTATATTGTTTCTATTAGGCTAAAATTTATAGTCATATAGCTAGAAAACCGTCCTGCTATATGACACAGCCAGCATACGCTGTCTGTCACACATCCATCACTTTGCTGCGTTCAAATGAAATGAAAACATCTCAAGGCTTCGCCTTTAACTGTTTTCATTTCATTTCACTATACATAAAAAAGTCCTGCATCCCATCCTTAAGTGCATAATACGCGGGCTTAGGTTTCTGCTGCACGTCCACGCAACCCCATGCACATTCCGCAGGGCAATCCGCTTCACCGCATTGCCAACACGCATCTGTATCACTCCAACGGAAAAAGAAATTGCCAATTACCGCAGGGTGTTCCGCAAAAATGGGCAGACATTCGCTAATGTAGCGTGCCTGTTCCTCGGGAGTGTGACCCGACCCCCAGCTTGTCCCCCACTCCTTGTTGTAGCAAACAGGCTGGTTGTAGTGGTTTTCGCGCTCTATATCTGTATATTTTTCACCGCTTTGCAAGGACGAATATCCCCACTCGTTGATTATTATCGGTGTCTTTTGCAGAGCCGCAACCTCTTCGATATAGTCAACCCAGCTTTGCGGTCCACCATCTTGCCACGAACCCATGTACCCATCTATGCCAAGGTATGCAAATGGTGAATCGGGGATGTTATAAATTTCGCGTATTAACATCCGTGCATAGTCGTTGATGTAGCCAAGGTTAATACCACACTGTGCCGCAGGGTTTGAGGCAAGGATACCACGCGCTGCGTTAAGCAGGTAGTTAATATTTTCTGGCTCGGAAAGCGGTCCGTAAAAGATATCAATATCTGGCTCATTGGCAATTTGCCACCAGGTAATGCGCCCCTTTGTGTATTCGCCCACAAATTTTGCAGCCTCAAAAAGCAGTTTGTGATATCTCTCTTCGCTAGGGTCGCCGAGGTATGCAGGCGTAGCACGGTAGTACGCTGTCTTGCCTTCACTTGCTACATAGCGCATAGAACCCGGCCCTGTGAAAGAACACAATATCTCAAAACCCTCTGCGCGGAACTTTTCTATTTCCCTATCCGCAGCAAGGAAGCTCTCAGACAATGTCCCACTTTCATCCGCAAATGGGAATGGATAACCCTGCCGCACCCATTTTATACCTAACTCGCGCATTAGTGCAAAATCAGGGCTGTTATGTGCAGGGGTAATGCCCAGCATATGGTTTGTTTTCATATTAACCTCCTACTTATACGTACCCAACTCTCTGCCTTTTTCCCTAAAATACTTGTATGTCTCGTATTCTACTTCTGGTGGTATAGAATGGTCGCTATGCAGGCAGAAGCCATTGTTTTTCATAAGAGCCGGAATCTTTGCCTCAAGTTCGCGGTCGATTGCTGTTTTGTCGTTTGCATTCATAACACGCACGTCTAGCCCGCCCATTAGGCTTAAAACATCGCCATAATTTTTTTGGATACGCAATGGATCCATCCCCGCTTTTACTTCAATTGCTTGCAGGCAGTCTATGCCAGACTTTACAATGTCTGATAGTAATGGCTCTACAAAACCACAAGAGTGCATAATAACCGGCATATTGCGCGCGTGGGCATAGTCCACCGTACGTTTGTGTGCCGGGAAAATTAATTCTCTATACATAGCGGGCGACATAAAAGGACGCTCCTTAAAGCCCATATCTTCATAGAAATAAATGCCATCGGGCTGCCCTTCCTTTGCAAACAGGTCATCCATGAGGTTAATAATCATGTCTGTAAAAACTTGAACCATGTCGCGTATCCAGTCTGGGTCAAGAGCCATGCCCATTAGCATGTACTCGTGTCCGCAAACAGGGTGCATCAGTTCAAATACATTAACTCCTGACCAACAGAAAAACCTATCTTTTGCTTTTGCATCATTTTTTACCGCACGGTATTGCTCGTAGTTAATACGGCGCGTGTCAACACCCAGTAGCTTTTCGCGTATCTCGTTCCACTGTTCGCGCCCTTTTATTGTATAGTCTACATTTTCCGGTGGGCCGGACTTATCTTTGTACCAGCGAAGAATCGCGCCGTTGCCATTTTTGGTAAGGCGTGTTGTTTCATCTTCTTCGACAAGCTCTTCTATAAAATCCAAATCCACGGTATTGTTAAAACACCATATTTGAGAAAGGTCTAGGTTAAAGTGGTCGTCCAGATTTTCATGAAGGAATGTGTGTCCCTCTTCTGTCCATTTTGTGTGCGTTTCACTCCAAAAAGACTCGTACGCACCAATATGGTCGTGTGGCTGGCGTTTTAGGAAACGGCTAATGCGTTCGTGGCCTGTTAGTTTTTGCATGGTTATTGCCTCCTATTATATATGAAACTAACCACCCCTACACTTCGTGCCTCCCTCCATAGAGGTGTGGTAACGAAGCCTGCTGGGGTGGTTAGTTTTATTTTATTTATTTCTACCTACCAAGATAAGCATTAACCCTTGCAAAATACTCATACGCAAGCCCGCGATAGTAGTCATCAAGCTCTTGCCAGCCAAAGGCCATTGCTTCTTCAACTGTTTCGTCCCAAATGCGGTCAAACTCTTCGGCACTATCGGCAAAAATCATACGCCAGCTATTGTTCCAAACTGTGTTTGCTACTTCGCCATGTATGATATCCAAATTGTCTGGACGAGATGGGAAGTCCCAAGACCATGAATAAACAGGCCTTGTAACTATCATGCTATTGCTTGCAACAAAATCCGCCATGTTGTTATAGCCAAAATGGTCTGCCCAGTCTTGTTGCAACTGGCTCATACCGCCCTGAGCAAGTGACGGCCAGTGGCGTGGGTCATAGGTAAAGCCGGTGTTAGGGTTCATTTCCAAACCTCTCCAGCGCAGTGTCATACTTGCGTTAGTCCATGCGCCAAGGTCAAACACACCACCGCCCCATTCTTCAGGCACTGCAAGGTTTTCTACCGGTGCTTGGTCATGCATACCCGCCTCAATCCCAAATGCGGTAAGCACTGGCTCGCCGCCTACCATTTCCCAGGTCAAGCCTTCAGGGCCTGCATGTATGGCTTGGAATGTATCTGGGTTTGCTAACCAGTCAAGGAAGCGGATCAACATTTCCGGATCTTCTGTATTTGCGCCAATTGCGTATAATGCTGCACCATCGCGAGGAATGGAAGGTGCGTAAATTACTTGATCCCAAATTGGAATAAACTGCATGCCAACGCCCTGTGCATCGCGCGCGCCGTTGTTAAACCCACCAGGACCGAGCCAAGAGTACCATGCAAACAGTACTTGGCCGTCGCCAAATTTGCCCCAAATTGGATCTGTACCCTGTGTTGCAGAGTCTGGGTCAATTAGGCCAAGCTGGTTAGCTTCAAAGTACATACGTAATGCACGGCGATATAGTCCATTCGGGTCTAGGTAAGACTCATATGTGTGATTTACAGGGTCAATAAAACCTGTACCGCCCCATTGTGTCATGCCATACATTTGGCTAAACCACAATACATTTGCAAGACCTGCTCCACCACGACACCACTCGCCCCATAGCGTAAAGCCATATACAGGCCTGCCATCGTCTAGAGTTGGCTGTAATGCTTGCATTTGTGCAAGTACACCTGGGAGGTCTTCTAATGTATCAATGCGTGGTGCGCCAATAGCAAAATACAGGTCTTGACGCATGTAAGGCGCACGTTGTATACGGTCGCCATCTAACAGAGGCGAACCCAAGGGCTGTGTTGATACAGCTGTTGGCAAGCCCCAAATACGGCCGTTGCCAATGTCAAGCGCACGGTCAATTGCGTGGCCAAACATAGATGTATAATGCGGCATGTATGTTGGGTTTACCCAATCTGTCAGGTCAAGAATAAGACCTGCTTCGATAAGTTCTTCAAAGTTTTCCGGGTCAACAAGAATAAGGTCACCCATGTTACCTGCCATGGAGCGTGTGTCCCAAAGCAATTGGTTATTACCGTCTGGTGCTGCAATTTGGTTTACTGCAAAGCCAAACTCGTCATAAATCATTTGCGCAAACCAACCCTCTAGTATGCCTGGGTCGCCTACGCCGGCAAGACCAAAAATTTCGATTGTTGGTGTCCTGTTTCGGCAACCCACAAGCATTGTGGCAGCCATCACTAAAACCAGCAGCAGTGCTAAAAATTTCAATTTTTTCATAATGAGCCTCCTCATTTATTTTTCCCTCCGCGGAAACTTCCGAGGAAGAAGATATATATACTACCGCATTTGCGGGTTAGTATCGTAACGGAGCTGACTTACTATCCTTTAACTGCACCCATCATAAGCCCTTTGGTAAAATATCGCTGGAAGAACGGGTATACAAACAGTATGGGCAGCGTCACAACTACAGTAACTGTCATACGTACCGAGGTTGGAGTTTGCATTTGCGCAATGCGCATGTGGTCGATGCCTCCTCCGCCCATGCCCATTGCCCGTATTTCTGCTGCAAGGCGGCTTGCATTGCCGATGTATTGGTGCAAAATGTACTGCAAGGTCCAAAGACTCTGGTCGGCATTGTTGAAAATAAGTGTATCCATAAATGCATTCCACTGTCCCACTGCGGCAAAAATGGCGACAGTCGCCAAAATAGGCTTTGAGAGCGGAAGTATGATGTGCAAGAACACTTTCAATGGTCCTGCACCATCAATCTCGGCAGACTCCTGCAGGGATATTGGCGTGGACTCGACATACGTCTTCACAAGTAATACGCTAAACGGCTGCACTATAGCAGGAATTATATACACCCAAAAACTGTTCATAAAACCCATACGCATAAGCACAATAAAATATGGTACAAGCCCTGCCTGTACATACATACTAGCAATCAGCAAACGATACCAAAACTTCCTACCCCACATGTGCTTAGTAAACAAAAAACCAAGGAATGCAGACGCAAGCACAGTAAGCGTTGTGCCAACCACAGTACGGCTTACAGAAACAAACGTAGCACGTACAAGCCCTGGCAGGTTAAACACTTGAGTAAAATTGGAAAAATGCACCTCTCGCGGGACAAAAAGCACAACACCGCGCGCACTAAGCTCATTTGCAGAAATAGAGTTAATGAGTACATAGTAGAACGGATATATACAAATGATTGTGATGAGTATCATCAGCGTGTAGTTGAAAATTGTGAAAAGCACGCTTCCCACAGTCAGATTGTGTTTGCCGGTTACCATTTTGTGCCTCCTAGTTTATCCACTACTCGCTTTGCCACTGCTGGTAGCTTACGCTCATAGGATACATCTGTCGCCTCAAGTACAGAGCCACCGCAAATGCGGATTGCAAAGTGCTACTCATTTTTATGCAGTCCTATATAATCGACTCGCCGCGCAGGAATTTTGATAAGAAGTTTATCGCAAACAGCATTATCACGGATATTACAGAGCGTAGCATACTAACTGCCGTGCCAAGAGAAAACGCCCGCCCACCAAAACTGATATTGTACACATACAAGTCTAGCACCTCGATACGTGCTAGGTTAAATGGGTTTGAGAACAAGAAATATTGCTCGAAGCCACTGTTGAGGAAATTTGCAATGGCCAAGAGTAGCAACACAAGGTATGTTGGCAAGATGCCCGGCAACGTGATATGCCGTGCAAGGCGGAAGCGGCTTGCGCCATCCACTCTTGCAGCCTCGTAGAGTTCTTGGTCTATGCCAGAGATGGCGGCGATATATATTATTGCACCCCAGCCCAGGCCTTTCCACAAATTCCACATAGCCATAGTAGTCCAAACATATCTGTCAGATTGCAGGAACATAATTGGTGAATCGATAAACCCGAGGCTCATGAGCAAGCCATTTACCATGCCATCATGAGAAAACAGCGAAAACGCCATAGAAAACACAAGCACCCAGCTAATGTAATGTGGCAAAGTTGTAAGAGTTTGCACGCCACGCTTAAAACCAACATACTTTATCTCGGAAAGCAAGAGTGCGAATGCAACAGGCACCCACGAGAGTGCGATACCAAAACCACTCATCGCAAATGTATTGCGCAATACACGCAAAATTGCTTGTACACGGATAGGATTGTTAATTAATGTTTGAAACCAATAAAATCCAACAAACTCGGAGTTGGCAAGAGTTTGTGGAGGCCTAAAATTATAGAATGCGTATATCCAACCATACAGTGGGAAATACGTAAACAAAAACGACAGTGCAAGCAATGGAAACGCCATCGCAAACAATATTAGCCCCTCACGTTTTCTCCTACTCATGTTTTGCAAAAATTTTGGCATGTGTTCCTACACCTCTCAAAGTTAGACTTTTGGCATAACCACCACGCGCAACTGTTTTGGAACTTGGGAGCACATATGCCACATGATTACTGTTATGCAAAAGCCCAGTGTAATACAAATGTAACAATACAATATACGTTGCAGCCACCCAAGTCAATACATTTTTACAAAATAATTAAATTATAGCAGCTCTGCTTTGGTAAAAATACCATTACATTGGGCATTGCGAAGCACAACTAAGCTTCCCACCTAGCAAACATCCCACAGGGCAAAACCACTCCACTCGTCGCCCCTAGCCCAATTTCCCCCACAGAAACTGTGCCGCCCAACTTTTTTGTGGCAATGGATAAAATGTTTCCGTACACTGTTGGTGAAAACCCAGCAGTATATGCATTTATCAATATAAACCTGGGCTTTTGTGAAAGTATGCGCACACATGCCATAATAAGCTCAAACAGCCGCTCTTCGAGCTTCCACATCTCGCCACCAGGCCCACGGCCAAATACGGGTGGATCCATTATAATACCATCATATAAACTGCCGCGCCTTGCTTCTCTCTGCACAAATTTGAGCGCGTCATCTTCCATAATACGGTGTGGCGTTTGACTAAGCCCTGCAAGGGCTATATTATCCTTTGCCCAGCGGTTCATTCCCTTTGCGGCATCTATGTGTGTAACACTCGCGCCAGCATTGAGGCAGGCAAGAGTCGCCCCACCAGTGTACGCAAATAAATTTAGCACTCTAAGCTTCGCACCCTGTATTTTGTCGGATAACCAGTTCCAGTTCACCGCTTGCTCGGGGAACAATCCCATATGCTTAAAACTCGTTGGCCGTATGTGAAATTGAAGGTCTTTGTACCGTACCTGCCAAGCCTCCGGCACATTTTTGCTAAGTATTTCCCAATGCCCGCCACCCGCCTTGCTGCGGTGATAGTACATGTCTGGGCTGCTCCAGTCTGCCATATCTGAACGCGGCCAAAATGCCTGTGGGTCGGGACGGACGACAGCCACATTGCCCCATCTCTCCAATTTTTCGCCACCGCCGGCATCAAGCAGGGTGTAGTCTTGCCAATTTTGTGCTATTTGCATAAAATTATCTCCAATACCTGGTTAAAATGTTTTATCACATAGTCCGCATTGTCAAACACTTGCCCATGTGTACTAGGGTTTGTATAGGCAATACAGGTGCAACCCGCATTTTTTGCTGCAAGTATTCCCAGTGGTGCATCTTCAATTGCATAGCAAGCTTCTGGTGGCACATTTGCTTTTTTTGCCGCGCATAGGTACACATCCGGGTGTGGCTTGCTTCGTGCTACATCCTCTCCGCTTGTTATTGCATCAAAGAAATGCGCTATGCCTGTTTTGGCAAGCACAAGTCCAATAAGCTCTTGTGATGAGGAAGATGCAATACCTATATGAAATCCTTTCCCACGCAGCCATTGCAGCAGCTCGAGTATGCCATCAATTGCCACAAGTGGTGCGTTATTAAACACAACACGTGTCTGGGCTTCTACCATTTCAATTAGTTCCGGCACTGTTTGGGGCAGGTTGTGTGCCGCCTTGTATTTTGGCCAGCGATCTGGGTTGGACTGGCCTGTATACGACACAACATCCGTCATTTGTGCATGGTATCCACAGGCAGTTAGCACAAGGATATCAATTTCGTAATGCAGAGGCTGGCTGTCTATCAGCACACCATCCATATCAAATATTACGGCATTTGTCATGAGCTAACACCACCCACCAGATAAAGCTCATGTAAAGCTCTTGTACAAATTAAATACATTAATCTTCGTCCAAAATCGCCATCTCCGCCTGTATACATACGCCCACTATATCCTGGGCAAATTACAACATCAAACTCAAGCCCCTTGGCAAACGGTACGGCCATAATCATTACCCCAGGTGCAAACTCGTTGTCTTCGCTTGCAATAAGCCGCAGCTTACGCCCGCCTTTGGGATACTCATTCTCAAAATGCGAATGGAAATCACGCGCCATACCAGACGTTGGCAACAAAATGCCAATGGTGTTGTAGTCATCAGACACTTTTTGCAAAATATCCAGCACTGCCCCAATTTCGTCCTCTGTTTGCACAATTACCGGCTCTTTGCCGTGGCGGGTGTATGACGCCTCGGGGTTTGGGCGTTGCAAAAACTGCGCAGCAAAGGTATTTATCTCATATGTCGAACGATAGCTCTTTGTCAGTGGAATCTCCTGTGCTGTGGGGTACAGGAGTTTCAACTCTTCTATACTGTCAAGGTTTATGCCCTTGTACAGTGCCTGGTTGGCATCCGCAAGCACCGTGAAATGGCTGGATGTATACAGCCTGGTTAATATACGATGGTGCAAATGACTCAAATCCTGTGCTTCGTCAAGCAGGATATGCCGCACAGTTTTGTCCTGAGCAACACGCCCGGTTAGTATATCGATATACAACAGTAGCAGCGCGTCCTCATAGTACAGCCGCTCCATGTCCATACATTGCTTGGCATAGCTGCGTGACAACCCGTTTTTTGCTGCATATGCCACCATAAACCGCCCATACAGCCTTGCCGAACGCGGGCGCAGGCGGCTCTTCAAATCGCGCATAACTATACTTTTTTCCTCTTCAAATTTTACCTTAATCTCGTGGTCGTCATAGTTTTCACCGCTTATGCTATTGAATAGCTCAATTATTGCTGCACGATTTGCTTTATAGTATTCCACATATGCGCGCTCTACATATGTCAGTACGCGCTCTGCCTTGCTTTTGATAGTGCTGCTAGTGGTGCGGTCTTGGTATAAGTCTTCAAGGCGGCGTGCGGTACAAAGTTTGTCAGTGTTAAACATTACATCATCAAAAGATGGAGCATATGCGGCAACATACGCCTCAAGCTCGTCTAGGAAATTTGGAGAATACTTGTGCAAAAGCCACGCGACACGTGCTTCCTCAGGATGGTTTTTAACAAGGTGGTTAATCTGCTGGTACGGACCTTGAAATTTGCGACGCTCGCTAGTGTTTTGTATAATTAACGATGGGAAGTCAAGATTTTGGACATCCTCTTCACCCAATTCGGGAATAATACCTGCAATGTATGATGCGAAAACCGGGCTTGGCGAAAATATGCGCAGCTTGGACGACGAAAGGCTTTTCCTATCGCGATATAGCAGATAAGCAAGGCGGTGCAGACCCACAGACGTTTTGCCACTACCCGCAGGGCCATGTACAAGCACCGTATTGGCCTCTGCCCGTATTGCACGGTTTTGTTCTGCCTGAATGGTGTTGACTATAGTCTTGATGTGCGCGTCTGCGGCTTTTGACAACTCGCGGCGCAATATTTCATCATCGATGGCAATATCATTATCAAAGTAATAAAGCAGCTCGCCTTTTTCTATTTGGTACTGCCGTTTAAGCGTTATTTCGCCTGTGATTGTTGCGCCAGTACTGGGTACAACAAACTCAGCTGCACCCACACCATAATCGTAGTACAAAGAAGATATTGGCGCACGCCAATCGTATACATGAAAAATTTGTGACGCCTCATCAAATAACGAATACCTACCTATATAAATATCCTCTGTGTCTGAAAAATCGGTTTCCACAAAATCTATGCGGGCAAAGTACGGCTCATTCATCATCTTCTTTAGCTTGAGTAATTGCTTGGTGGTTTCTTCGTAGTTGCGCTCCTGGCTTGCCACTTCTTCTGCAAAAATATATAAATCCGCAACATCGTCAAAGTCGCGTACTGCGCGGCGTGCCTCGCGCCACATTTCCTTGCGCGCACCAAGTACCTCATCGCGCTTTTTTTCAAGGCCTGCGCCAAGCACGTTTACCTGCGTAATAAGCTCCTCTTTTACATTAGCGATTTTTGTAGTTTCGGCTTGTTCAAACATTTGACATTCTCCTAGTTTTTTGTCAGAATAGTTATACCACATTTTGCGAGAGATATGTTGTTTATTTGGTATCATCCTCAGAACTAGCGACGGAAATTTGCCGATATCTGAGGATGTCAATCATGGAGCGTGACTCAATGAACTTTCTATTCTCTACCCTTCAGGTCCCACTAATAATAATTACCGTGCTAAATTTTGCTTGCATGGTGTTTGTGATATTTGTACAAAGGCGCAATACGGCGGCTACCTGGGCTTGGGTGGTGGCTATCGCGCTTTTCCCTATTGGCGGCTTTGTTGTGTACATGATTTTGGGGCAAGACAGCCGCAAACAAAGGGTTTTTTTATTGAAGACAGATGAAGATAATAAACTGCTATCTGAATACATAAACTTGGCACCCTCTCACGCTAGGGAAGGCGAAAGCACGGGGGATAACCATGTGATGCTATTCCATAGCGGTGTGGCCAAGTTTGATTCGCTACTTGCTGATATCAAAAATGCAAAAAGCACAATTTTTGTGCAATACTACATTGTACGCGGAGACGAAGTGGGTGCAGAACTCATAAACGCACTTGCCGCACGCGCAGCAGATGGCCTTGAGGTGCGACTGCTTGTGGACGGCATGGGCTGTAGTGCAACACCCAAGGAAATGTACGCACCGCTCCTTGACGCAGGTGGACAGCTTGCACTGTTTCTTCCACCTGTGCCTGTGCGTATCAATTTCCGTAACCACCGCAAAATAGCTGTGATAGATGGCACTATAGCGTATCTTGGCGGCAGTAACATAGGGCGCGAATACCTTGGCCGCTCCGAGCGTTTTGGCAACTGGCGCGACACGCACATGCGCCTTACCGGCGGTGCGGTATCCCCACTTACACTGCGGTTTATCATGGACTGGAATTTTTCTGCCGAGAAAGCACGTAAGAGATCGCTGTTCCCAAAATTTGTAGAGCATCGTCAATTTATTACACGGCTCAAAAACACAGTCACAGACATATCCATATCACCGGAATATTTTCCACCTAACGTAACCGGTACAGGCGCGAATATCGCCATAGTGTCCAGCGGACCAGACACTGCGTATCCATTTGTGCTGCACGGTTTCTGCCGCATGATAATTGAAGCGAAAAAATCTGTTTTCATACAATCACCATATTTTGTGCCTGACGATGCACTATTTACGGCATTGCGTATTGCCGCACTCTCTGGCGTGGACGTACGCATTATGTACCCAGCCAACCCAGACCATCCCTTTGTATACTGGGCTGGCTCATCCTATGTTGGCGAACTCATGTGCGCTGGTGTAAAGGGATATGAATACACAAACGGCTTTATCCACAGTAAAACAATAATGATAGATTCCAAAATTTGCAGTGTGGGTACGGCCAACATGGACGTACGAAGCTTTAAGATAAACTTTGAGACACAGGCATTTATTAGAGATGCAACAATCACACAAGAGCTTGAGAATGCATTCCATAAGGACATGGCAGACTGCCGCGCACTAACACTTGAGAGTTATAACCAGCGCAAAAGCATAATAAAAATAAAAGAGTCGATTTCTCGACTCTTCTCACCACTTATTTAGTTTTCCTTAGGTGTATCGTCGTCTTTCGCGCAGTCGCAATCCGGGTGGAAGCATGTTGTTTCCTTCTCTGCCCGCTCGATAGACTCACTAATGCTACATGCCAAACTATCTAAGGCGGCCGCTGCTTTTTCTAATGCAGACTGGCTGACCTTTTTTATTTTGGGTTCAGCATCTTTGTACAGATCTTTAGCCTTGCAGCCAACATCCTTTACAAACTTGTTTACATCCTGCGCAAACTGCGAAAATTTTTCTTCCACGTTCTCGCGGGTTTCACGGCTCATTAGACGGCTACCACCAAGCACTTCCAGTAACTTTGCCGCCTCATCTGCAGTAATTTTGCCGTTTTCCAGCATCTCTAACACACGCATTTTCTCATTCATTTACACTCAATCCTTTCATGATTTTATATTGTGTAAACATTTACGGAGTTATACCAGAAAAGTTTGCAGCAACTTACAACCACTGACCAATAAACCCGGCAGACTTGTTTCCGAACCACTTGTGTCCGCCCTCTTCTACTATATGCACGAGTCTGTCACCTGCGCCAAACAAATCGTACGCGATGCGGGCAATATCTACTTGCTCATACACATTGGCTAACCCACGCTCGCCATTGAGTCCATCATCACTGCCTGTTTCCACTAAAAACGATCGCGGCGCAATAAGAGCAGCAATATCACCCATGTCTAACTCGCGCCACAGACCGGGAATATAGTTACATGAGCAGTTTGGCAGCTTGAGCAACGAGTCCTTTATTCCGTAAAAATAGCCACTGGTGATACCACATTTGATACGGTCGTCCATTGCAGAAATCCACAGTGTTTGCGCGCCTCCTCCAGACAGACCAAGGCAGGCTATACGGCTTGCATCACAATCGTTACGTGTTTCAATAAAGTCGATAAGACGCATAAGATCCCATGTCCAAAAGCCTGTTAGAGAACGACCCATCGCAATGGCAATATTATTCAAATACTCACACGTACAACAGATGAAAAAGTCCTCCCGCTCGCCTTGGCGGGTTATTTCGCGCCTTTCGCCAAATGCACGTGCGTCGGGGCAAAAGACGGTGTAGCCTTGCCTTGCATATTTTATCCCATAGTCGGCATTGTACACATCAATTTGCCTGTCGACAACGGCAAATTCACGGCGTCCGCTTGTGCCAAGTTTGCCGCATATTACATGACCATGCGCGGCAATGATACATGGTGTTTTTTCGTTTGCGTCCGGCGGGATAAGAGCATACAACGGCATCCAGACATCTTTCTCTGTCTGGATGAGCCATTTTTCGCGGATGATATCGCACTCAATTTGTTTAGAAGAAAGTAACAGCGGCTGCAAATCGCATTTTTGCATTAGCGAAAGGCCCAAAATATCAGAAAGCTTTGCACGGGCAGCAATTTTCCATGTGTTGTATGCATCAACGCTCTGTGTTTGCACAGGCATTTGGCGCGCTTCTCTGTCAAAAATGTCGCAGAGGCTACCAATTGAGGTGTAGTACTTTGGTGTTGGTTTGATGTTCATGATGGGTCACTCCTCATGATTTTTGTGTGGACACAAGACCTCCTCGACGTCGGTAGCATATGAAAATGTTACGGAATTAGGGAGTATTTTCACATGCATGAACGAGTTTCCGAGGAGGGCTACAATATGCGTATACACTGTACATAGTATATACGTATTGCTCACACCCCGCAAGTGTTGACACTTATATTGGTGTAAACTATACTGCCATTGTAATAGCTTCTCATCAAACCATGCTGGAGGACGAGGAATGATAGAATTTCGACTTGCCATTCCGCAAGACTTTGCTGAGTTGCATAAGCTAAACTCCATACTTAATGATAAGAGCGACTGTGCAACTGTAGAGCAAATGGTAGCCACTTTTGCCTCCAACCCACAGGAAATTGTATGCGTGGCAGTAAACGGCACTATAATTATCGGGTTCTGTTGTGGTCAGTTGCTCAAATCAATTTGCTACCCTATGCCTTTTGGAGAAATAACAGAGTTGTTTGTTTTACCAAAATGGCGCAGGCAAAACATTGGACGAAGGTTGCTAGGATTTATGGAAGTGCAGCTACGCACATGTGGTGTAATGGAGATTGGATTGGCGACTGGTATCCGCAACGAAAACGCACAAAAATTTTACGAAGCCTGCGGATATGAAAAGCGGAGGTTTTTCTTAATAAAAAATACACCTATATAAAGGAGCAAACAAAATGCAACCAAACAGACTTGTAGGTAGCTATCCCACCATTGGCATTCGCCCAACAATTGATGCACGTGTTGGCGTACTCAATGTACGCGGCCAGCTAGAAGAGCAAACAATGAATATGGCAAAGGCTGCAGCACAGCTATACCGTGACAATTTGCGCTACTCAAACGGCGAACCCGTGCGCGTTGTGATAGCAGACAGCACAATAGGCCGTGTGCCAGAAGCAGCCGCCTGTGCGGATAAGTTTCGCAAAGAAGGCGTCGACATTACCCTAACCGTAACACCATGCTGGTGCTACGGTTCGGAAACTATGGATCAAGATAAGCTAACAATAAAAGGTGTATGGGGCTTTAATGGGACAGAACGCCCTGGTGCTGTATATCTTGCCAGCGTACTTGCAAGCCATGCGCAAAAAGGCTTTCCTGCTTTTGGCATATATGGTCGCGATGTGCAAGAGCCAGACGCAACAGATATACCTGAGGATGTTGCGGAAAAGCTCCTGCGCTTTGGCCGTGCCGCAGTAGCAGCGGCAACCATGCGCGGCAAGTCTTATCTGCAAATTGGCTCGATATGCATGGGTATTGGCGGCTCGATAATCGACTCGTCCTTCCTGGAGGAGTATCTGGGAATGCGTGTAGAATCCGTTGATGAAACAGAGCTTATCCGCCGTATGACAGAAGAAATCTACGACAAAGAAGAATATGAACGCGCCCTTGCCTGGACACGCAAACACTGCAAAGAGGGCTTTGACAAAAACCCAGAACATGTACGCAAAAGCCGCGAAGTAAAAGATGCAGAGTGGGAGTTTAGTGTAAAAATGGCCGTCATCATCAAAGACCTTATGAACGGCAACCCCAACCTGCCTACCGGCTGCGAAGAGGAACGTCTTGGCCACAATGCAATAGCCGCTGGTTTCCAAGGTCAACGCCAGTGGACAGACTTTTACCCTAATGGTGACTTTGCCGAAAGCGTACTCAACACCTCTTTCGACTGGAATGGCAAGCGCGAGCCATACGTATTGGCTACAGAAAACGATGTCTTAAATGGCGTGAGCATGTTGTTTGGCAAGCTGCTAACCAATACCGCGCAAATTTTTGCAGACGTACGCACCTATTGGAGTCTCGCTGCGGTAAAAAAAGCAACCGGGCATGACCTTACTGGCATTGCAAAAGAGTCTGATGGTTTTATCCATTTGATAAACTCCGGCGCGGCGTGTATGGATGGCAGCGGCGCGGCAAAAGACAACTACGGTAACTCTGTTATCAAACCATGGTACGAAATAAATGATACAGACCAATCCGCAATCCTTGCCGCAACCGAGTGGTGTGCTGCAGACAACGGCTACTTCCGTGGCGGTGGGTATTCTTCCCGTTTTGTAACCAGCTGCGAAATGCCTGTTACTATGATGCGCCTTAACTTAGTAAAGGGCATTGGCCCAGTCGTACAGCTTGTAGAAGGCTGGACGGTAAAACTACCGGATGAGGTTTCCGATGCTTTGTGGAAGCGGACGGACTACACTTGGCCATGCACATGGTTTGCGCCGCGTGTTGGTGAGAAATTCCCTTTCAAGTCTGCATATGATGTGATGAACAACTGGGGTGCAAACCATGGCGCAATAAGTTATGGGCATATTGGCGCGGACATTATTACGCTGTGTTCAATGCTGCGTATCCCGGTGGCTATGCACAATATTGCATGTGAAGAAATTTTCCGCCCTGCTGTGTGGAATGCGTTTGGTACAGATAAAGAGGGGCAGGACTATAGGGCTTGTGCCGCGTATGGCGCGTTGTTTGGATAGATTTTCATACCAAGTAAAAAGGGATATAGCAATCCGGCGGTTTATGCGGTAGCCTGCACATGTCATTCTCGTTGGAAACCGCTATAACGATAAGGTGAATTAACACAATATAATAGACCTCTCCTAAAAGCTGGTTTCAGGAGAGGTCTATTATACACAGGAGAAGGCTCAAATGAAATTAGTAATATTATTCGGTGCCGCCGCAGTAGGCAAAACAACAGTCGGGCAAGAATTAGCGAAGATAAGTGATTTGAGGCTATTCCATAGCCATATGGGCATTGAGCCTGTTGTAGAAATTTTCGGCAGACGAGACGTACCATTAGAAGAGCGTATTAGAGAAGCGATTTTTGAAGAATTTTCAAAATCTGAATTGTACGGAATGATTTTTACTTATTTTTGCAATCTTGATAAACCTTCTGCTTGGAATTATTTCAAAAGCCTTGTTGGTATTTTCGAACGTAACAATGCGGAAATATATTTTATAGAGCTAGTCGCATCGCAAACGGTAAGGCTTCAGCGAAACGGCACAGAAAACAGGCTTCAAAACAAACCATCAAAAAAAGATGTTGAGGCATCAAGTGCAAGACTAATCGAGTTGGACAATATGATCCGAGTTGTCACCCATGATGGTGAAATCCCTTATAAAAATTACATGAAAATAGACAATTCTGATTTGACACCCGAAATTGTTGCAAAAATGATAAAAGGCAAATTTTTGTTGTGATGTTTATGGTGGCAGAAATTCTAGATTAGACTTCTTCCGAAATTACCGAACGCACGCGAAAATGTTACGCCCGGCGGACAAGGCGCCGCCTAATACCAGTCCAAAAAGCTGTGTAACTCCCCACCATGCTTGTACCCAACCACAGTATCTAAATTAACCGTATGCATTGCGTTAAAAATGCTCTTCTCCACATCCTTGCTGTCACGTTTTAGGTTGCGCAACAGAGCCTTCACCTCTTGCCGTTTTGAAGCACCGCCGCCAGCATCATACACATTGCAGCTTTCTGCAAGCGGGCAGGCGCATTGGATAAACTCCAGCCCATTGTACCGCGCCCAGGCAATAATATCGTCCTCGTGTACCATGTACATAGGCCGCACAAGCTCCATACCCGCAAAATTTTGACTACGCACCTTTGGCATCATAGTTTGTACCTGCGCACCATACAATAGCCCAAGCAGCGTTGTTTCAACCACATCGCTAAAATGGTGGCCAAGGGCTATTTTATTGCAGCCCATCTCCCGCGCGTAGGCATACAAATGCCCCCTGCGCATACGTGCACAAAGGTAGCATGGCGAACGGTCGGTTTCTGTTACAACGTCAAATATGTTAGACTCAAAAATCTGTATTGGTATCTCCAAGCGTGCCGCGTTGGCGATAACACGCTGTCGGTTAATCTCGTTGTAGCCAGGGTCCATTACCAAAAATTTTATTGTGAACGGGAAGTCGCTAATGCGGTGCAGTGCCTGCATTAGCTTGGCCATGAGCATAGAGTCCTTGCCGCCGGATATACATACCGCAATGCTATCATTCTCGTGTATGAGTTGATACTGCTTCATTCCCGCCACAAATGGGTTCCAAATAGCTTTGCGAAATTTTTTGTGCAGGCTACGTTCAATTAGCTGGACTGGTGATAAATCTTTCATATGATATCTCCTAGCGCGGATATAAACGCCTTGACCTCATGCTTAGAGGTCAAATGACAAAAACTCACCCGAAAAGACTCTCGGGCATTTTTTTTGTTGCCTGTTACAGCAAGCACAGCACGTGACGGCGCACGGTCTGTTGAACAGGCAGACTTTACCGATACACAAATCCCACGGCGGTCAAGCTCCGCTTGCATTTCTGCGCCGGTTATACCTACAGCACTCAGGTTGAGGATATATGGGCTGGCGTTTTCGATGGGTGTGTTTATGCGGATACCGCACCTCATTAAGTTTTCATCATTGATGGCATGTAAAACATAATCCCTAAGTTCTCGCACAATATCAAGCCGCGTAGCCATTTCTGCCACAGCTATTTCAAGCGCGGCATACGCTGCTACTGCAAGTGAAAGCACAGGTGTTCCGCCGCGATAAATACTCAAACTAGAACCGCCGTGTATAATTGGCTCAAGCACCACACCCTCACGCTTAGCCAGCACACCAACGCCATTTGGCCCATAAAATTTGTGTGGAGAAAAACATAGAGTTGATGCCGTTTTCATTAATGCACCAACATTTATAGAAATTTTACCCACTGCCTGCGCCGCGTCAATATGCAGGTGGCAATTGGGGAACGCCTTTACAATCTCCGCTATCCCTTCCAACGGCTGCAACACACCAAGCTCGCTGTCAACCGCAGACACACAAACAAGCACCGTATCCGCACGGATAGCCGACTTCAAATGAGCGAGATCTACCGCACCGCTGGGCAAAACTCTCAAAAGCTCAATTTCATAACCAACGAGGGCAGCAAGCGTACCGCTTACAGAGGGGTGTTCGAGACATGTAGACAGGATATGTCGCCCAACATGCCCATAGGCCTTTGCAATTCCCTTTATTGCCAGGTTATTTGCCTCACTTGTACCCGATGTATAGATTATTTCCTGCGGGCTTATACCAAGCAGGTTTGCGATACCATTTGTGGCACGCTCCATCTCTGTCCGTGACTCACGCCCAATGGTGTTTGCGGCCATTACATTGCCGGCAAAGCCGCGCTCAATTCGGCAGTATTCTGCAAGTACACGCTCATCCATTGGCGTGTGAGAGGCATAGTCTAAGTTAATATTTTTCATGCGAGGAGTATAATATATTTTTATAGCTATGACAAATACTTCGACCTGCTACTTTTATGTATGGTATGATATAATGCACTGTATAACATACACACCCATCTTCTACTGGAGGGCTTGATATGAAAAAATATGTCGTAGCAATAATACTGTTATCAGCGTTGCTCATTTCTGCCTGTGGGCGCGGTACTACCACACCACCACCAGACCTAGACCCATATGCACCGCCTCCGCCTGTTGCTGGTACTTATACCCCTGACCCCAATTACCGCCCCGCGCAAATGTATGGCAATATCCACCCCATACAAGACTTGCAAGGCCAAACAATTACCATTGCTAGCATGGGCAGGAATTTCTTCACGTTTTCGGGTTCTGGCGTAAATTCAACTAGTATTAGCATGATGCCGGCAGACTCTATCTTGTTTGATATGTTTCCAAACGCATTTGTAGAGCCAGACCCAGCTACAGCAGATAACTACCCCCTTAGGCGGGGCATATGGGACAATGCCCGCCGTGTAGAGCGCGACTTTAACTTCACAATAGAAAATGTGTCAGAAAGCCCTGTACGCCTGCAAACCAGGTTGCGTACTACAGCAATGTCTGGCGAGCATTTTGCAGACATCGCAATACTCCCACCAGAGATTATACTTGCTGCCGCACAGGGCAACTGGATTGTTCCGCTAGATACCATAGACCTGCCAAACTCAGACCTGCTTGGCGCACAAATGTATAGCCGCTTTGCGGCGGAAGGGCTTGGCCACCCATGGTCATTTACTCCGGTAGCCGCCACATCCCCGGCGTACACCCTTGGCGTAAACAGAGACATTATACGTGCCGTTGGTGCGCGCTGCCCGGTTGAGCTATACAACGCAGGTGAGTGGACATGGGATGCCTGGCTTGAAATAATGCGCCGCGCCGCCGAAACAGATGGCTTTTGGGGCATTACCGGCCCACCATACGCACTGTTTATGAACATGGTAGCCGCAAACGACGGCGTTATTGTAGATGACAATTTCAACTTTAGCATGGACCACCCAAATACCATCGAGGCCATAGAATTTATGCAACAACTGATGAACGAAGAAATTTGGCAGCCGGAGAGGCATCACACAGGTGGTACATTAATTAATTATGACCGTGGCACTACGGCATTTACCACAAGTGTGCCTTGGCCGTTTAACTTCATTACCGGGTTTCAGTATTACGTTGAATATGACTTTGCTGTTGTCCCGTTGCCAACAGGGCCTTCAAATACCACAGGCAACACAGGGCTGGACTCTTGGGGAGCGGGTTATGTACTGCACCAGTCCGCAAATTTTGAGCCGGCTACATTGCTTGCCATATTGGAAGAGTACCTCTCTTGGCCGGAGTGGGATACACAGGCGGGCTTTGTCACATATTGGGGCGGCACATGGACAGAGCTTGCAAATTACGATGCTTTGCGTCAGGCAAATACCGCCACAAACATGAGCTTCTGCTACAGCCGCTATATCTCAAATGTAGCGGAACGAATAGACTCATTTGTGATGCGGCTTGACCCAAACCACTGGAGTACATTTGCTCCGTGGTACACCATTCATGATAAAATTGAATACTTGCGCTTTGGTATGCAATTGGAGTTGGATAGGTTTTTTAACTAAGACTAGGAGGTATTTCCATGAGAAACTACGTATTTGCCGGCTTACTGCTTTCGGCTCTGATGCTATCCGCCTGTGGGCGCGGTACTACTACCCCACCACCACCGGTAGACCCATATGCACCACCGCCGCCTGTTGCGGGGCCTGGTGCATACACCCCTGATGAAAACTACCGCCCGGTACAAAACTTTGACGGGCAAACCCTAACCATTGCAGCCCTGCATACAGACAACATACCTCCAGCCATGGCGGTAGCCAACGAGCCAGACCCAGCCACTTCTGCAAACTACCAACGCGACCGGCGTATGTGGGACAATGCCCGCCGTGTGGAGCGCGACTTTAATATTATCGTGGAAGAGTTTATTGAACGCCCTGTACGTATGCAGAATATCCTACGCACATCCTCGCTTGCCGGGGATGCGTTTGCGGACATTGTGGCCGCACCGCCAGACATGATACTTGCCGCCGCGCTGGGCGAGTGGATTGTACCGCTAGATACAATTGACTTGCAAGGGTCGGACTTGCTTGGCACACAATTATATACCCGTTTTGTAGCGGAGGGGCTTGGTCACTCATGGGCATTTGATTCAAGCGAGCCGTCGAGTCCTGCTTTTACGCTTGGCGTAAACCTAGACCTAATTGCCGCGGCAGGCGCGCCAAACCCGGTGGATTTGTTTAATGCAGGCCAATGGACATGGGATAACATGCTTTACATCATGCGTGCCGTAAACAGCGACACGCATTACGGTATTGCAGGCATGTCGTACTATATTCTGATAAACTTTATTGGTGCGAACGACGGCATACTAATTGATGACAATTTCCGTAACTCGCTCCACCACCCGAACACCCTAGAGGCTATGTATTTTGTGAAAACAATTTTTCAAGAAGAGCTGTGGCACTCGGACGTATACGTACATTTACAACCCACAGGCTGGAGTAGTAGCCGTCGCTATTGGTTTCCAACCGATGGCAATGCCGCATTTATTGCTGGCGCGGACTGGTTTAATACAGTGCAAATAAATGACATAGATATGCCCTTCGAGTTTGCAATACTGCCACTGCCTACAGGCCCTTCAAACACAAGCGGCAACACATGGCTTGGCGGTTGGAACAGGCAGGGGCTTGTACTGCCAAACGGCTCCGGATGGTATCCGGCAAGTTTGCTTGCAATAATGGAGGAATATTTCTCTTGGGCAGGCAACGATTTAGAAATGATAAGCGACATCCCAGTTACATGGTGGCATGGTGTCACTCTCTCGGGTGACAATGCGCACCGTCAATTGGATGCAATGAACCATATGGGGCTTGACTTTGGATTGAATGTACCTGATTTTGTAAACGGCCTTGCTTCTGGCATGAGCCGCATAGCAGGCAGGTTTATCAACCTGCCGGACACGGGTGGCCATGTATGGGAGATAATGACCCCACTTGATGCAATTGAGTTTTTCCGTAGTGGGATGCAACACAGTTTGGATGCTGTTTTCGGGAGGTAAGTATCTATGTAACCCGGCACTTTCTGCGCCGGGTCTTGGTTTTATTTGTGAAAATATCGATAATGGACTAAATGAAAACATCTCAAGGCTTTGCCTTGGGTCGTTTTCATTTTAACTCACAATAGCTATATTAACTCTAGCAACATATCCCTAGCCTTCAGTATATCCAACCGCTGCTGCTCGCCGTGTATCTCGCGCTCTATCGTAAGGCAGCCGTCGTACCCCACAGCCTTTAGTGCGTCAATTATCTCTGGATAGCTTACATCACCCTCGCCAGGCGGTGTTTCCACGCCAAGGAAACGGCCGCAAGTCGGATATTTTCCATCCTTGATATGTGTGTTACGGATATACTTGCCCAGCATTTTTATCCCATCAATTGGGTTGCCCTTGCCGTATGCAAGCAGGTTGGCAGAGTCAAAGTTTATACCAAGGTTGTCTGTACCGATGTCGGCTATCGCGCGCAGCAGAGTAACCGGTGTCTCCTGCCCCGTCTCGAACAGGAAGTACTGTCCGCGTGGCTGCATATACCTAGCAAGGCAGCGCAGCATAGAAATTGTACCATAGTAATCCTCATGGTTTGGGTTTTCTGGGATAAATCCGACATGTGTGTTCATGTCTGTTACATTAATCTTTTGCATAAAGTCGCTCGCAGCATAAAGCTCCATCAAACGGATACCTCGGAACGCCTTTGGCACAAGCCCAAGCGTCTCCGGCCCGTCATAAAAATCCCAAACCTGCGGGCCACTCCAGCCAGCAATAATACATGAAATCTCCATGCCTGTCGCGGCCACCGCATCGCGCACTTTTTTTGCGTTTTCATCAGTAAATTCCTTCGTACTCCAACAACTTAATTGACAGGTCGGAAACCCCATCGCCATGGCATCTTTGAATGTAGCGACAAGGTCACCACCCATGCCCAAAATTACGCCAAGTTTCATTTTTGTCCTCCTATATCCACCAGTACCCCGCCAGCATCCGCACTCTGCATCATCTTTTCCACAAGTGCGATAGTCCCGGCAGAGTCCTTTGGCGTATTTACGGTATTGACAACGCCATCCGCTATCATGCTAACAAAATATGCAATTTCCTCTACAATACCATCGGCATCCTTGATAGGTGCAGGTACAGGGGCATTATCGCCTTCGTATAGTGTAACGGTATTGCCGTTATATACCACCGTCGCGCCCTCAAACGCAACACGAAAATTTTGCTCAAACTTGAATCCACGTGAAAGACTCCAGTCACCAACGGCCACCACAGTTTTACCATCCTCATACACAAAGCGTGTATGGTTAGAATCATATTGGCACTGCAATTGATGCGACAGACAACTGATTTGTGCCGGATCGCCAAAAATAAATCGGATAATATCGATATCATGTATATGCAAATCCAAAATACAGCCGCCGCTTTTCTTTGGGTCCATAAACCAGTTCTGCCACGCCCATATTGGCGGGTTAGCTAGTCGGTTAAAATAGGCAGAAACAACACGCCCATACTTGCCACTCTCAACTAGCTCCTTGATATATATATACTCCGGCCGGAAGCGCATGCACTGGCCAATCATAAGATGGCCTTTTGCTTTATCCGCGGCGGCTATCATGCGTGCGCAATCTGCAGAGCTTAGTGCCATAGGCTTTTCGCTAAGCACATGGTAGCCTTTTTCCAGCATGGCAATTGCAGCGTCTGCATGCAGATAGGTTGGCAGGCAAATACTAATGATATCAAGCTCCTCGTTTGCCAGCATCTCGTCTATTGTATTGTATCTGTTTATTTCGGCAACCGGAACATCGCCTTCTAATGAAATATTTATTTCTGTAGCACGGTGCAGCCGTTCCAGCGTGATATCACATGCGGCAACAACCTCAACAGGCAGCCCTGCGGCCGCATTAATTTCATACGCTTTCTTGTGGGCCTGGGCAATGCCGCCAAAGCCGTAAAGTCCTGCTCTTAGCATGGCTTTCCTCCTTTTATTTACACAAAACACGCAAGCAGCCGAATATATGAAGACTGATAACCGCACATATTCTCTGTATAGGCATACGCGGTGTACCCATTTGCATGTTCATGCGCACGGGCAAAATTATATGGCACATCTGCATACGACTTCATTGGTGGTTGGTTGTCCGGCGGCATGAGTCCAATCGGGTTATCGCGGCTCCAGTGCAAGTCCGGCCCACCTGGTAGGTATCCGGGTGGTGCAGCCATCCCATGGCCAGGGATGTCCATAAACCACTCATGATACAGAAAGCGGATAGATTTTGATGCGCCCGCAGAATACATGTTGGTCAAAAATGTTGTCGCAAACGGGTTTACGCCATGGATGTAATGCATATGGCTTGCCGCACGATCTTTGAAGTTTTGCGAAAGCTCGGGCAGTAAGTTAAGTCGGCTTAGCAAAAACGCATCGTACCCGGCGTGGGAACGGGCGCGGAGGTTGCCCCAGAAAAACATCTCTTCCGTTGTGTATGCACGGTACGCACTCTGCTCTGGCACAAGCTTGTATGGGATTTGCAAATTATCCGCAAGCGCGATTTCTCTATACTTGTCCAAAATTGCCTGCTTAACTCCGGCATCGGCATTTGGAAGGGTGACATAGTGCAAAAGCGCGGTTGCAAGCTCTGTTGCGTCTTTGAAGAAGCCAGTCGCGGCTGTATCCGCCACATTGTCTGACATTGGCGGCAGGAGTTTGTAATTTGTCTTTACATAGTCATGGTACTCTTCCTCGCCTGTTAGCGCAAAGAGGTACACCGCAGCGGTTAGTGCCATAACATCCTGCTCGTGTAATGTGCTGTTTGCAAGCCCAGCCATTATTTCGCCATTGTCGATACGCTCATTACGTGTATCCTTTTTTAGGCAGTCCATATACCAGTTCCACGATGCTACTGCCCTGCGATGAAGGTCTGCCGCATAGCCCATGTAAATTTCTATTGTACCAAATACCGCCGCGGCATGGGCAAACACACCTGCAAGCGCGATAGCCGCAGCAGAGCTTTTGACACCATTGTAGTAACGGACAATACTGTCGCGGTTACGTAGGCTTGTACCCGGGTTTTCACGCAGTGTACCGCATTTGCAATGCGCGCTACCGTCATCATTTTGCATTTTCTTGCACCAATCCAGTTCCCATTTTATCTCCGACAAGATATCCGGTGCGTCCAAATGCGATTCAGGTATGTTAAGGTTAAATTTTTTGAAAAAATCCGGCTTGCTTTCATACACCGCCAGCAAGTCGTGCAAACAGTTGTCTATAAAGGTAACGTATTTATTTGTATCGCCTGCGTCCATCCAGCCTCCGCTTACATCCCGGTAACGCGCCGGGTTCTCGCGGTCAAAAACATCACGTGCTTCAAGGTCTTGCCTAGGCTCTACCCATGTGGCCTTATCAAACCACGGATATTCTGCAAATGGAGCAATATGCTCTATGGCCTCGCGTTGGTAGTAAAACGTACGCAACGCATGGTACAAAACACGCTCATACACATCCTCTTTGATAACAAAATCATAAGATTTGACTTGGTTTTCCACATCGTAAACATAGTATTCGCCGGGTTCTGTAACATCGGAAAAGTCGAACCACCAAGCACAGTCGCCAGAAAGCGAGTCGGTTTTACCTTTGTTCCAGAGCGTAGGTGCTGCGGTAAAAACCGGTAGGCTAGTGTTCGTTTTGCGTAGCTGATACGTACTACCAGGGGTAAAACGATCTTTTTTATTAAACCCTTCCTGCGGGTCGGCAATGACGGCAACTTTTGCGTCACCCGGGCGATAGCCGAATTGGTCAACAATTATGTGCCATGTTGTCATAATGTTATTCCTTTCATGTGTAAAGTACACCAATTCTAGAGAAGCACGAAAGGACTGTCAACATAAATTATAGTGAAATGAAATGAAAACAGTCCAAGGCGAAGCCTTGAGATGTTTTCATTTCCATTAGACGCCTCGCACCGACGCAGTGAAGCGAAGGAGGTGTGACAGACAGCATATGCTGGCTGTGTCATATAACTGGACGGTTTTCCAGTTATATGACTATAGTGCTAACGACTATATAGCAATTTTGTTTTTCATAGTCCGGTTTTTGCAGATGGTTAGGGTACGGTATGGAGCAAAAGCCGGACTATAGCAAACGAAATTCAGTAACGTGACTTTCGCTGTGGCGAATAAACGTGTGCTTGCGTCGCTTGTTTGCTTGCGGCAAACCGCTTCCCGCTTAACGCACACATTCGCCACCATACGCTCAAGTCACGAATGAAAATTTCGTTTGCTATACCATAAGTTAAATTGCTATAGCACAAAAATTTAGCCTAAATACTGGACATTTTGAAAATTGTACTATACACTACGCCTTGTGTGACACTCAATTGTTGCGGCATCAGAGATGACTTTCACGCGCAGGAATGGGTGCTAATATTATTTATTGGAGGAATGTTATGCAAAACCCACTCACTTTTGATGGCTTTATACAAATTTGCATTGTGGTTGCCGATATCGAAAAAACGGCACAAAAATGGGCAGAGTTGTTTAACCTGCCTATGCCAGAAATTATGGTTGACCCACCACGCAAAAACCCAGACCTCACCTACCGCGGGCAGGAAACATGGTATGGCATTAAAATGGCAATAATAAGTGCCGGCCCGTTTGTGATAGAGCTTATCGAGCCAGATGAAAACGAAAGCACTTTCCGTGAATTTTTGGACAAACACGGCAATGGTGTACATCACTTGGGTTTTGCCGTCGGCGACAAACGTGATAATGTTATCTCCGAATTAGAATCGCTTGGCTTCGATATGCGTACTATCGGCTTTTGGCCGGGGGGCAGCTGGACTGTTGTAGACAGTGAAGATGCGCTTGGAGTAAACTTGAATATTAAACCGGAGTAAGATAGAACTTTCGTTGTAACACCAATGTATTCACTATATATCAGCATAACAAACGCCCGAATCATTTGATTCGGGCGTTTGTTACTCACTCTCCATAAGCACCTTGCCGGTACTACACTCAACCAATATCACATCATCACCAATTTTATTTATCATGTCCCACTCTATCCTGTACTCTTGGTCTCGGCCAAACACGCCAAGCACACGCCCTGGCCCAGGCACAATAAGTGCCTTAATTCTGCCATCACCTATATCAATCTCCATGTCACTAACAAAACCGTACCTCGCACCATCTCCTAGGTTTATCACTTCTTTCTGGCGTAAGTCGTACATACGCGCCATTTTTGCCTCCTAAAAGAATCTATTAAAAATAATATAGTCCGCTAAAATTAACGCCGCAAGCCCCCATACATAAAAGGAGAAGTATCGCAGTTTACAAGCATTAATTAGTTTAAGTAGCAGCCGTATTGCGACATATCCCACAATGGCAGAAACGGCAAAGCCAATCAATAATTGTGGCACACCAACCGTGCCTGTAAGCTCCCCTTCGCGCACCACTTCTACCGCCTCAAGCGTACCCGCCCCGGCTATGGAAATAATGGCAAGCATAAATGAAAATTTGGCAGCTGTCTCACGGGTTAGACCACGCGTAAGCGCACCCATTATTGTTGTACCAGAACGCGAGATGCCTGGCGGCAATGCCAATGCCTGAAAAAAACCTATGATTATCGCGTCAAGATAATTGACATCTCGCTCTTCCTTTTTACCCATCGGGATTTTGTCTGCAAGCAGCAGAAAAAGTCCAGTTACGGCAAATGCACACGCAAGCCATAGTCCAGAACGAAAACTCGTTTCCATGACGTTACGCATTAAGAAACCAGCGACCACAACGGGGATAGTACCCACAATAAGCAGCCCAGTCATTTTTTGCAACGGATTCTTGAGAATCGCAAATATATCACGCCAAAACACAACTATAATCGCAAGAAGCGACCCGACATGCACTATGATATCAAAGGTCATTGCTGGCTCTTCCATGCCAAATACGCGCTGCAAAACAATTAAATGCCCCGATGAACTTATGGGCAAAAATTCTGCGATTCCCTGCACTGCACCAAGAATTATCGCTTGCAAAGTTGTCATTTGTTACCTCCATCTATCAGTACAACGGACAAAAAAACCATGTAGGCCGCCCATTGCTAAAATATATATAACCAAGTCGCACCTTGGTGCGGTAAGCTCCGTGCTGGCAACAATAAACCCAAGTTCTCTCCAGCCAAGGTTGCGACACTCCTCAAAAAAATCTTTATATTTCGAGAGTGAGCTTCATTTGTACATCTGTAATTTAATAAAGGACTCTGTCCCTAAAACCTCGCCGCTACAGCAGGTTCATCACTTTTTCACATTTATTCCAAGCATACCACCTATGCCGCCGCCAGCAATGCCAATGGCCAGTGTTGTAAACGTACGCCCATCAACGGCAAATGTCGGTAACAGCACAGCCATTATTATAACCAAAACTAGAATGTACGCAAGCCCCGCGGCCATGCCCCATATCCACCCTCTGTGAGTAGCCCCCCGCGCAGCGTCAAAACCGGCCACCAGCACAGAAAGCAGAGTCGTAACCGCCACGACTGTTGGTAGGTTACGCTCGCTCATATTTGTGTACGTCACCAGCATTGCATAGGCAAGGAATGCGATTGCCGTAATGGCAAGGGCCATGCCAACGCCCGTTGCCATGTGCTTTAGTTGAGATTTGTGATTTGATAGAGTCATTTTACCCAGTCCCTTCAAATATTAGATGTTTATCCAATATATGGCGGGATGAGAGCAGGTAGAACAGAATTTGCATAGGACTATCTTCATAGGATGTCAATTACCTCCACGGCAGCGTCCCCCATAGTGGCAACCCTGGGAATTGTTCCCGCATCCTATATCGCGTTATCGGGTACTCATACTGCATATATTCCAGTGGAATTGGCTCACCAGATAGCATATGAGTCACGTCCCTATGCACCTCGCGCATACGTTCAATATCCTGCGGGCGTAGGTCAGGCGTATCGCCTGCTTCTGCACGGTGGAGTGTTTGGGTCACTGGCAATACGGTAAAGTCAAGCCCACCGCGGGTAGGGTCGTTTTGCCGCACCCAAATTGGCACATACGATGCACCAACAATGCGCGCAGGCCCGTCATCGACACGTTCGAAGTCGATATAAAACACGGCAGAAGTTTCACGCGGCTGGGTACGCTGGGCAGAAACAAAATTGGCCATAGAGTAAGCCATAAATGTACGGCGCACAGTACCGTCTTCTTCGGTGATGTATACAAACTCTGCGGGCAGTAGCGTATGCGGGTGGTGGTTCATAACAATATCTGCACCCGCTTCAAGGAAAAAGTGCATAGTACGCATCCAATTGACCCATCGTGTATCAGTACGATCGAAGTTATCCCATTGGTGACCGCCGCCACGCCTATCCATTGTACCGTAGTATTCGATACCTATGTGCGGCAGTACAATTACAAAGTCCGGCTCAAGTGCACGAGCGCGGGCTATTGCGTCGGCAATCATCTCATAGTCTATTTGCGACTGCTCCACAAGGTCGTGGTACACAATTTTCATCATATAGTTATAAAACCCAAGGTCTATAGCATTGGTGTGCATTGTCACACTAAGCAGGGCGAATGTAAACTCACCCACTTGCACAATTGTTGGCTCGTAGCGGCATTCTGGCGTGAGGAATGTACCGGTGAAGCCAAGCCCGACATCGTTAAGTATTTCAATTGTACTGCGCACGCCTGCAACGCCAGCATCAAAGCTGTGGTTATTACCTGTTGTTACATAGTCGAAGCCCGCATACAGCAGTGCCTCTGCCAGCGAGCGTGGCGAGCGGAACAGCGGCCAGCCCGCAAAGCCTGTGTGTACCAATGTGGTTTCTAAGTTAGCGATAGCAAAGTCTGCCGAGCGGATATAGGGAGCTATGTAGCGGAATTTATAGTGGAAGTCATATTCACCCGGTGCAATACGCGCAGCGTTAAGCTGCTCTAAATGGCACATAACATCCCCGACAAAGGCAAGGCGAGCGGTGTGCGTGACAGACTCCGGTGGCGGCTCGGGTACCGGCACATATGGCAGGTCAACTTGACCCGCATCGCCGTTGTTAGCATAGTCAGGCGGTTCTGAATTATTTGGCTCAGGCGGCCAACTTGCTGGGTCTTGCGGGCTTTCCGCAAATAGGTGAGATACATCAGGGTTTGCGGGGTTTACCTCCCGCACCCAAAAGATGGCTGCAACAGTTAGGATAACCATAAGTGACACAAGCGTTGTACAAAATGAAATAAGAAACTTTTTACGTGACATGGGATACTCCTTTAGTTCGACAATGCCAAGCCCACAGGCAAACAATTTTTCAGCCGACCCTGCACAAAACGCGCCCAGCCCAGTGGAAAGCTGTTGTAACACATCATAACATATGGTTTAGATTTTTCATCATGAATTTGTAAAACATGATCTAATGTTTCTCCGCGCAGGTAGCGGAGTGCATTTTCTTCCGAAAGTTCAACCGAATGGGTTGCATCCTGCTTACGAAGCCCCATCGCCAGCGCGTGAGACGGTACAAAGCGACCCTTTGCCACCTCTCCAAGAAACCAACCGCTACGTGCCACACGTATACCACGCAAGTCCAGCGAGAAGGGCTGGAGGTAGATGTTGCTCCCGTGGGGGATGATAGTGCCGCTTGGCAGCTCGGTTTTGAGGTGTGCGTTAATAAACGCGGCAAACTCACTTGGTGGCACTGTAACATCGCATCGCACGTTGTTGTGAGCATACACACCTTTTTTTACTAGCAAAGCCACAAAATGTCCCTCACCACATGCCCTATGCGGAAAAATACGCCCAGCCTGTGGCAATATACCTAAGCCTGGCGAAATACCAAATTTAGCATGGTCTATTTGTTCCACAACAAACTCCGGGAAATTTTGCAGAAACCATGATATCATTCTTTCATTTTCGTCCATATTAAATGTACATGTCGAATACACCAGCCGCCCGCCAGGTCGCAGCAATGCCGCAGCATTATGCAGGATATCACGTTGCATTTCCATACATGCTTCGGGTTTGTTCGCAGTATACGCCTTCACCGCATCTGGGTCGCGCCGGAACATTCCCTCTCCACTACATGGTGCATCTACGAGTATGCGGTCAAAAAACTCGGGGAAACGTGCTGTCAATTTTTTCGGCATTTCTGTTGTGACAACGGCGTTGGTTACTCCGGCACGTTCCAAATTTTTCACCAATGCACGGCTACGAGTTGGACTTGCGTCATTAGAGACAAGCAGTCCCCTGCCCTGCATATGCCCTGCAATTTGCACAGACTTCCCGCCCGGCGCAGCACACAGGTCTAACACATTTTGGGGCGTGGTTGGGTCATCTGCAAAAAGGACTTCCACCGGACACATTGCACTAGGCTCTTGAATATAAAACAGCCCCGCGTGGTATAGAATGCTCTTTGCAGGGCGTTTTGTCTCGGAGTAAGTCTGTCCTGTGGCGCACCAAGAAACTGGACTACCAGCAAAAATAAAGTTGTCAGGCACACCTACTTTCAGCATATTCCAACGTAGTCCACGAACGGTTGGCTGTCCATATGTTATACAAAACTCGTCAAACTCATCAAGCGGCAGCATATCTCGCATTTGCGCCAGAAAACTTTCCGGAAGGGTCAATTTTCTTTCACCTCAATTATGTTTCGCAATTTCTTCTTATACATTGTACCATCATTTTTAACAAAAAACATGAAATTGCGTAACCTTGTAGTGATGTGTCAGGGAGTTCTTAATTAGCGGAAATGTTACGGCGCATGTAGTAGGGCGTGTCCTTACACTAGCGTGTCCTTACACTACAGTTATATCCCCATAGGCTAAATCGTTTATCAGCGCGGTTATTTGTTTCCGATTGCCTTGTATTAGATTAAGACCTGCGAAATTTCGCTTAACACCTGAAAGCATATTCAAATGGCATTGATGGATAACCCAATCAATCAACAGCATTTTATCGGTATCTGTTTTCTTTTTCGGCCATTCCTCTATAAACTTGAAAAAAAGGGGTTCGCCGCTCCATATGGCATTTGATTTTTGTTAAAACTACGCATATATTCCCTAAAAATATACGAATAACCACAATCACAAACAATCAATCCATTTGGCGGACTAGTTATTATTACTCCACAATTATGGCATTTTAACTTGCCGGCTTTGCTAAGCTCGCATTCTTCCTTGGCTTGCAAACACCTTACATACAGCATAAAACCCACTTCGTCCAAAAGCTCGCTATCAATAATCATCCGCACGTCGCTTTTGTAAAGACGAATAAAATATTGACGCGGAACTTTTGGCGTTTTAAGCGTTTCTAAATCGGAATGTGTTTTTTCAAGTCTTGATAACCGTTTTTGTAAAACATGGCACAAAGAATCAATGGTTTTGTTATCTATGACTTCTTTTATGTCACGAATTGACAAATCAAGGCGACGCAATAAATCAGTCACACGTATACACTGTAATGCATGTTCGTCATACATCCGCCAACCAGATTGAACATCTCTAATGCTTTTGAAAAGCCCTGCTGCCTCCCAATAACGCAAGGTGCGGCTGCTGATGCTCA
>Ga0123355_10000937_pt1 | contig 40367 bp, 37 predicted proteins | sample TergutEmb28metaG_3_FD_89872 | JGI IMG/M metagenome (GOLD analysis project Ga0123355, IMG submission 89872) | Embiratermes neotenicus P1 segment gut microbial communities from Petit-Saut dam, French Guiana - Emb289 P1 | ecosystem: Host-associated > Arthropoda: Insects > Digestive system > Gut ...
GACGGCATAGAGACTGTGAGTTTCATTGAATGTACTGGACTTGCGGCAGAGGCAACGGTTTACGAGGTAGAAGAAGGTGGATATAACACGTCTACACACAAATTCATTGGACAAAACAGATACTCAAACCTCGTGCTGCGAAAAGGCATTGGAAAGAGTAATTTGCTACAAAAATGGTGCAAGAGCTGGTTTAATCAGGGCGATAATGATAAAGTTGAGCGCAAAACCATTTCTGTAGTATTCTATAATTCTGCCCGCAAGGAAATGTTCCGATTGAATCTCTTTAAATGCCTCCCTTGCCGCTGGAAAGTTGAAGCGCTTGATGTAAAAGACAATTCTTACGCAATCGAAATGCTGGAAATAGCTTACGAAAGTATGGAAATAGACGAGACGGAAGATATGTCCGTTAACCCGTTTCAAATTGGACAAGATACCTCAGGAAGCCAGCTTACAGATACAATGCGGGAAGTTACATTATTCCTGCATGGAGGAGGGCATTTTGTATCCAGAGGGGCTCAAAGAGTTATGCAATTTGACAGTCTTGAACAAGGAACTTGGGCTAATGCTGCAAGTGCACGAAACAATCATTTTAGAATGAGAGGTACTTCACTTGGAAGAAATGAACCATTGTCAAATATACACAATTTAATTCCGGTTACAAGTAATCTTACACAAGCACAAATCAGCCAGATTAGGCAGCTTGGAGGTACTGTTGTTCTCTCCCAAGCTCTCATTCCGTCTGGTGCTCATGCTGGTCAGCCTCATTTTTTTTGCTTTATTTCAAATCCTTTTCGTGGCAGTATCTAGAAATGAATAAGGTATTATTTTTCTTTATCTTTAATTTCTCCATTTTTTCATCGTATACCAGTTCCTTTGACGATCTGTATATGGATTTGGTAAATCTTTGGAGCATTGGCAGAAATTCTGTGTATCTTAATGACACCTCCCAAAGGGGCGGATCAGTATTCACTGGTAATGAACTGGACTTTTATTCGTTCATTGGTTTTTTTGTTGTTTTTGATGATATTAACAATGTTTATTATTTAACACGGAATGGTAGGTTTATTTTTAACATTAGAAATTTTTTAGTAAACGAAGATGGGTATTATGTTCTGAATATTAATGGCGGGTTGATCCACAGAAATGATATTGATCTTGAGCAAGAGCTTCCGAGGAATTTCAACGATTCTTTTTTAATTGCTATTCCAGAAGACACTAATGACATGGTTATAACAAGCAGGTATATTATTACTCCGAACTTTAGCCCTGTTACTTATAGGTGGGTATCCAATATGGTCTTGGAGACAGTGCCTTTTAATTTAAGGATGTTACTTGAAAAGGCTATCTTGGATACAGATAACAACGAAAATTTTGAAAATAAAGAAGGTCTAATAAACCTTATGCGTAAACGATTTTTTCAAGCGAAAGAGTGGGATATGATGTTGCCCGATAACTCTGATTTTCGCACGGATGCTTACGCCTCTATGGATCTATTAAACAAAATTGAAATAATAGAGCGAAAACTATTAAGTAACTTATACCCACCTTGAAAATTTGAAATCATCGGGTAAAACACAATCATCGCAATAGAAACAAACGTCATTTAACAAACGGTATATGTGCGCCGCCAGAGGGCGGCTAGGGTTGCGTTCGGCTAGGTCATTTGGCTAAGCTTCATTCCCACGCCTCACTCCACCCACATTGCCAGTCCTAGTCTTGCTACGCAAAGCCCTATAACCTGCCCCAAACGTCAGTTACTTAGAACGTTAAGCGCAACGCAATCCTAATGTATAAGGTGGTTTAAAAATAAATCAAAAATCTCTAATATGTTAAGTATTGTCAATGCAATGCGAACTAATAATTTTGATTGAATTGGCTATTGCCTCATTAACAGTTTTATGTAATGAAACAGAAATATCTTTTTTAAATTGGTTTAAGGTATTTATTACAATAGCCGGTTGTTGAAGCATTTTTTCTTGAAAAAGTGTATATACCTCAACATCTAATGCTTTCGCAATTTTTACAAGTGTTTCGGGATGAGGCCATTTGATACTTCTTTCAATGTTGCTTAAAAATGGGATGGAAATATCGGCTTTTTCCGCCAGTTCTACCTGTGATAAAGAACGCTGACTTCTTAACGATTTTATATTTTTGCTTAAAATTTGGCGTAAATCGACTCCTGTCATATCTAATCCTTAAAAGACTCATATTTGAAATAGCCCATATAACATTATAGGCATAAAAAGGCTGAATTTAATTAGTTTTATAGAGATTATTTTTCAGATACTTGACGTTTTATCAAAATCCAGATAGTATTTATGTAATTTAATCCTAATGGAGAATTAGGACTGGATTGTTTGTCCAGTAAAAACGCAGGAACAAGGAGTTATTATGAGAAACAGGCTTAAATTCATTGGAATTATTACTATATTTAGTAATAATCGGACTTTTTTTTGTTGGTTGCGAGAACCCTACAATCACAAGGGAAGGAAACATTGGCGGCGATCAAATCAATATGGCAACTTTACGCACAGTACCCTTTCCGACCGATCCTACTGGCAGAATGCCGGTGGTAGTGGATAGTTTCACATCATCTGGGTATAACTTCTTTTTGATTGATGCTGGTGTTATGCAGGATATGTTTATTGGTAACATTATTCAACCAGTATTTTATAACGGCATGGGTGAATTGAATCAGACCATGATTAACATTACTACAGAATTGATTTCGCAATCTACTGCAGAAACGATTTTGAATTCGATTACTACTACTAGAACTGATGGTGGGTCACACACATTGGGTTCAAAACTGGAAGGGGGATTTTTGAGCGCAAAGTTTAGTGTTTCCTATTCGCACACATGGAATTGGTCAAATTCTCATTCGCAAACTGGCTCAAGAACGTTCCAAATTTCAGCTACCGAAATAAACACTCGTGCAGCCCAGCAAGGCTTTTCGCTCACATTAAGACCTGGCGATCCTGTAGGTTGGCATAGAATAGCGGCATATTCACTAATTGAAGTTTACTTGATATTGGTTACCGATGCATTCACTAATGAATTAATTACATGGGAAACGGTGCTTTCGACTTCACCTGAAAATGTTATGTTTAGACAAGAATTTTATTCTGGTGGAATACCAAACTTTGATAATAGTTTGGCGGAGGGAGTGTCACTTTTGGATTTTCCTGCATATTTTTGGCTGGATTTAGTTCCTGAAGAATATGATGTGACGGCGGATTTTTCTAGTATCTTTACTACACCACCGCAGATCCTTACAATTACCCATGATATAAATTCTATACGGCTTATTGGACGCGGCGACTATGTGTTTACTACTCATATTGTAATAGAGAATAGAGTTAACTCGCTTAGAATGGAGTTTCAAAATTTTGCCATGCAAGCACCAGATGGGAAGCACGGAATTAGTTCGACCAGTAACAGTGCGCTTGAATTGCGTTTTTCCGGAGTTAATAGGATTACTGGCGGCGTAGGTGAAAACACATGGCATGGTGGCAGAGGCGGTAATGGGATATACTCGGGTGGCACTGTAAGTATCCACACTATTGGACAGCAAAGAACAATCATTGCTGGCGGTAGCGGTAGAGCAGGAGGTAACAATGGAAACCCAGGCGGTCGTGGAGGAGATGGTGGTCATGGAATTGTTGCCAATAATGTAAATTTGCGTGGCGAGTTTTATGTAACAGGCGGCAACGGTGGACAAGGTGGAACTGGCTATAGTCGCGGTGGCGGATTAGTGAATCACGGACGTACTGGTGGCGGTGGTGGCAATGGAGGAACAGCTATTTTGGCATCTGGTCAAGTTACCTTTTCTCCAGCAATGCGTTTTGCTGGTATAGTTGGAGGTATTGGTGGCGCTGGTGGGCGTGGAGGGGACACCGCAAGCACAAGCTCTTATGGCGGTTGGGGCGGCACAGGCGGCAGAGGCGGACACGGTATTGAAGGTAATGTGGTGACATTGAACCTTGCCGCTATGCAGTTATCCGTGCGAGGTGGCGCTGGTGGTGCTGGCGGTGCTGCTGGACGTGGAATTCGTGCGGCTGGACAAAGAGGACGAACGGGAGCAACCGGAGGTAATGGCGGGAATGCTGTTTATTATACCAGTTCAAGCGTAAACGACTTTTCGGAACGCCTATTCGTAGGCGGTGCTGGCGGCGCTGGTGGGGCTGGCGGCCCGATGGGTGGTGGCGCTAATACAGGATTTACTGGAAATTGGGGTCAAGTTGGCGGTACGATTGTGCGCAGGACCTAACTTTATGCCAGCAAATAGGACAGGTTTGTTTGTTAATTTAAAACAAACAAGTACATTCCGGTTAAAAATGCAGTTGTAATAGAAGGAGCATAGTGCCTGTTACCAGCCAAGGTATCAGGCATTGTGTGTCTGTTGCTTGGTACTAATGCAATTCATAACAGGGTTTTCGTGTCTCTTTTGGATACGATTTTGTGAAAATCTATTTTGGAATAATTAAGGAAGAATTTTGTGAATGGGCAAAGATTAGATATTTAAATAAACGATATAAATTAAAAGGATGAAACCCAATGGAATACAGAACAAAGTTAAAATTATTCTCGGATAATCAACAAAAATGGACATCGCTAATCGGTAAAAAAGAAACATTTGTTGAAGGAAAAAATATATTACTGGAAAATCACAGTTTGGTACATGAGAAAAAAGTGTACAAAACGGATAATGAAACAATTTATGACCTGCTGTGGGAAAATTTGAAACTGGAAACCTGTAAAATTATTTCTAAACAAGGGGTTTCCATATTGTGGAGCATTTGGCATACGACAAGAATAGAAGACCTTATATCTAACTTGTTAATTGGCGGCAAAGAGACAATATTCAATAAAGAAATGCAATCAAGACTGAATATCAATATAACTGACGTTGGAAATTCAATGACCAAATCCGAAGTAGAACTTCTTAATGATACTATAAACATAGAAGCGCTAAGGGAATATAGAGTCGAAGTCGGCACATCAACAAGAAAAATATTAGAATCTCTCGAATATAACGATTTGAAAGTAAAGGTAAAACCTGAACAAATTGAAAAAATAGTACCAAATGGCGGTGTGGTAAATGATCCAAACTCAATTTGGCTATTGGATTATTGGGGGACAAAAAATATTTTGGGACTGCTTAAAGTACCAATAACAAGCCACCACACAACATATCATTTTATTCCCTGCTTTTCGATAAAGGAAAAATATAATAAACCTAGTAGTCTTGTTGCTGTTACTACTTCTTAAAATGGAAACAGTGTACGGATTAGAACCATATAGCATACAGTTCCAGCAAATACGCTTATAATCAAATTTTTGCGCCAAAATTGCATAACAGCAACCAAGGCAACCGAAATAAATTCAGCAGCTCCATAGGGATACACGGTAAATTGTGTATTTCTGAGACAAAAAATAACCAGAATCACCATAATTGAAGCAGGGAGAACCGCACCAAGATATGTTACTACCGGAGGAGGGCTTTTTTTCGCAAATAGAATATAAGGCAGTCCACGTGTTATCCATGTCATTATTGCAACAATACCAATGATTGCCGCAGTTATAATACTCTCACTCATTGTTGCCTCCTAATGTCTTTTTGTGGATATAATCTTTGAACACAATCAATATAATCATACTTACAGATAAAGCCGGAAGTATGAAATTATCTGGCCCGATTAAAAAGAAAAATAGTACTGAGCTTGTAAAACCGGCAATAGCTGGAATATACGATTTACATTCCCTTAATTGATAAACAACAACAGCCGTGAAAAATGCTGTTGCGGAGAATTCAATGCCTGCCATATCGATATACAATGCGTTTCCAATAAATGCGCCCAACAAGCAGCTTATAACCCAAAGAATGTGGCTTAAAAATAAAATATTAAATGCAACTTCCCGTTTATCCAGATCGGCAGGACATTTCAAAGAACATAAAACAGCATACGTTTCATCTGTCATTGTCAAAGCCATATAAGGATACTTCCAGCGGGATTTGCTTTGCCTGCCGATACTGCGAAACTCGTCGATAAAACTTATGCCGTAAAAAATATGCCTGGCGTTAATGAACAATGCCATAATAGCTATCATATACAGGGGTGTACCAGAGGTCATAAACGCTACCATTACAATCTGCATGGAACCCGCATAAATCAGCAAGGCGGATAAAAAAGCCCATGTTGGTGAATAACCTGCGTTTATGAGCAGAATACCACTTGCCAAGCCGACAAATACGTAGGATAAAGCAAATGGCATCATTTTTTTGATAGCATACTTCAGTGATTTCATGCTTTCCCCGCCCGCCCTTTCGCAAACCTCCACGCCCTTACACGCCGCGGCGGTTCTTCCTAAGCAAATCCCCGGTTGTCTGCACCGTTACCGGCGTGTAGCCCGGCAGGGGCAGGATGCGCTCGTGAATCGTGTCGATGATCCAGTCCGCCTGCGGGAAGTAAAGTTCTTCCATTTCCGCCGCCGGGGTAATCCAGTTGCGGCTCCCTACCACCGCCGCCGGAGCGTCAAGGTAATCAAAGGCCAGCGTTTGGATGTTACTCGCCACAGTGTGCAGGAAGGAACCCCGCTCGGCGGCATCGCTGGCAAGGAGAACCTTTCCGGTTTTTTTCACCGACTCAATAACTTTTTCGTAGTTCAACGGATTGATAAAACGCAGGTCGATGATTTCGGCGGAAAGGCCGAAGCGGGTTTCAAGTTTTTCCGCAGCTTCTACCGCCTTGTAAAGCGTAGCCCCCAAAGTAATGATGGTGATATCCTTGCCCTGCCTGCGAATGGCGGGCTCTCCTTCAGGGATTTCGTAGTACCCTTCGGGGACACCGGCTTTTTCAAACTGTTCACCCATATCGTAAAGAAGCTGGCTTTCGTAAAATATCACAGGGTCGGTTCCGGCTAGGGCTAGGTTAAGCATACCCTTGGCATCGTAGGGCGTGGCGGGAAAGTAGGATTTCAGGCCGGGGATGTGGGCGGTAATTGCCGACCAGTCCTGACTGTGTTGCGCGCCGTATTTGTTGCCCACCGAAACACGCACCACCAAGGGCATTTTCAAAAGCCCCGCCGACATGGACTGCCACTTTGCGGCCTGATTAAAAATCTCGTCCCCGGCGCGGCCCATGAAATCGCAGTACATCAGTTCCACCACCGCGCGCCCGCCGGATAGCGCATAACCAACGCCGGCTCCCACAATGGCTCCCTCGGAAATGGGGCTGTTGAAAAGCCGGTGGTACGGCAGCAATTCCGTAAGACCACGGTAAACAGCAAACGCGCCACCCCAGTCCCGGTTCTCTTCGCCCCATGCCGCCATAGAAGGGTCAACAGCGAAGCGGTGAACCATAGCCTCGAAAAGAGCGTCACGGTACTGAAAGGTTTTGTTTCTGGAAACAGGCTTGCCTTCGCCGTCAAAGCCGTAGCGGGCCTTTTCCTTCAACGCCTTGACACGGGCGTTCTCGGCAACAGGCTGGGAAAGCTCTGGCTTACGCTCATCCAGTTTTTCCGCCTTCCCGTTAGAGAACATCACCGACTCGATAAAAGACCCGCCCGCCCTTGGGGAAACCTGATCGTTTACACTGAGCTTTACCACTTCAACAAGCTTTGCTTTTATGCTTTCGCGTAACGCATCAAGTTCCGGCTTGTCCGCCGCTTTGTTTTCCACAAGATACGTACCGTAAGCTTCAATGGAGTCGGCCTCCTGCCAGAGCTTTACCTCGTCGGGGGTGCGGTAACTGGAAGCGTCCGAAGGGGAGTGCCCGGAAATGCGGTAAGTAAGCGTATCCAGAAGCGCAGGCCCTCCGCCTTCAAGGAGAATGGCCTTTTTGCGGGCAATGGCGTCCGCCACGGCGAGCGGGTTGTAGCCGTCCACACGCTCGGCGTGCATGTTGTCCGGGTTAACACCCGCACCAACCCGTGCCATAATGCCGTAGCCCATAGTTTCGCCGGAAGTCTGCCCGCCCATGCCGTAAAAATTGTTGAAAAAGTTGAAAAGGATGGGCGGCGATCCGGCGCAAACCGTTCCGGCGGTTTTTTTCGCGCTGGCGGGCCACAAGGTGCGGTATTGATCCATTGCGGACAGCATCATCGCTTCCCAGACCGGGCCGCAGCCCATAGAGGCATCGCCGATGTTGGCGACAACAATTCCCGGCTTGCGGTTGATGCGTTTGTAGAGGGCCGCTCCCGCGGCGATGTCCCCGGAGCCGCCGACAATGGCGTTGTTTGGCATGGAGCCGAAGGGCGGGAAAAATGCGTGCATGGAACCGCCCAAGCCCCGGTTAAAGCCCGCTTTGCGGGCAAAAATCTCCGCAAGCGTTCCGTACAACACAAAGTTCTCCGCCAAGTCTTGTATGTCTTTGTAGGGCGCTTTTTCGGCAACAGCGAGGGTATCGCCGCCCAAAAAATCCTTCATGATGGCTTGGAGCTTTTTCTGTCCCCCGGCGTTTTGCGAAAGTTGCCAAATGCTGGAAAAACACTTGGCGATAATTTCGCCGTGGCTACGGTGGCTGCCAAAAATATAATCGTCCAAAGACAGATTCACGCTCTGCCCCACTGCGGACGCTTCCTGCCCCAAGGAAAGATGCGCCGGGCCCTTGTGGTTGTATTCAATGCCGTTCCACGATCCTTGCGTCTTGAACGCATTAAGCATGGATTCAAATTCCCGAATCACCGCCATGTCGTACCAGATACGCACAAGCCGCTCTTTGCCGTACAGCCCAAGCTCTTTTTTATAATCGCTTTTGTACTGATTAACAGGTATGTCTTTCAGCGCAAGCATCCGGGGCTTTCGCACTTCTGCCGGGTCTACCAAAATTGATTTAGGCATTTAATTCTCCTTCACTCCATTCCCCAGACAACATCACGGATAAGTTCGCTTACCGTGGGATGAGGAAACACAAGCTGTCTTACTTCATCGATCCTGAATTCCTGTTCGATCAGGGCGGCTCCTCCCCAGATAAATTCCGGGGCATATGCGCCAACCGCGTGAATACCCAAAATGCGGCGGTCTGTAGCGCTGGCGATAACCTTGACCGCTCCCTGCCCCGCAAAGGTATGCTCCGCCGCAAAACGCCCGGAGAACTTCGCCGGCAGACTTGCTTTAAGTATGGCAATGCCCTTGGCATCGGCCTCCTGCCCGGTAATGCCAACCCCGGCGGCTTCGGTAATGCCGTACACCGCCCACGGCATGGCATTATAGCGCATACGCCAGCCGCCGTCCGGATTGCCCGTGCCGTCCAACACTGACAGAATATCTGTCACGGCGACTTCGGCCATGCGGTAGGCCGCGTGGGCAAGAAGAATTTTTCCGGTAACGTCTCCCGCGGCCCAAATGCCCGGAACATTGGTACGCATCCTGTCATCCACGGCAACACCTTTGGGGCTTGCGTCAATTCCCGCCGCCGCCGCTCCCCACGTGTCAAGGACAGGCCGCCGTCCCAGCGCCATAAGGACAAGGCTGGCTTCTTCCGTTTCGGCGCTGCCGTTTTTCGCGGTGTACTGTACCGCCGCTCCTTTCTTTTCTTTGTTGATGTTTATAACCTTACAGCCAAGCTTGAATTCCACGTCCTTCATTGCCCGGCGCAACAGGGGGGCCTGCTCTTTGTCCATGAAGGGAACAATTTCGTCCATCATCTCGATTACCGTAACCTTCGAGCCAAGGGCGGAAAAGAGCCCCGCACACTCCACGCCGATAACGCCGCCGCCAATAACGGTAAGCCGCTTGGGTACGGACTGGACGGACAAAAGCCCTGTAGAGTCTACCACAAAGGGATTATCTTTAGCGCCGGGTATGGAGGGCAGTACGGGGACAGAGCCCGCCGAGACAAGGACGGTTTTTCCTTCATGCATGGCGTCCGCTCCGTTAGGCGAAACCGAGCGGACGGTTGCCGGGCGTTCCCCTGACGGGGGACTCGTTATCTGCCCCCGCCCGTTACACACGTGTACGCCGCAACGCTTCATCTGGCCTTCAATGCCACAGCGTAGTTTTGAAACCACCTCGGCTTTCCAGTTTTGAATGGCTGTCCAGTCGTAGGAAAGCCCTTCAGCCTTGATGCCGAATTTTTCCGCTTCTTTCGCGTGAGCGTAGAGCTTGGCGGAATTGAGCAGGGTCTTGGTGGGGATACAGCCTGAGTTAAGGCAGGTTCCGCCCAGATGTTGTTCTTCTATTAACAATACCTTTTTCCCGCGATGCCCCAGCCGTTCCGCAGCCAGATAACCGGCAGGGCCGCCGCCTATGATTATTGTGTCGTACATTACTTTATCGTTCATGCTCCTATCCTGATACCAGAAGAATGTCTATGTTTGCCACAGCGTTAGTCAGTTCCTTTAGAAACTTCGCCGCCGGCGCACCATCCACCACTTGATGATTAACGGTCAGGCTAAAGGCGATGCAAGGCTCAAAGCGCACCCCGTTACCGCAACAGCAGTTACAGCCGCAGCCACAGTTACCCGCTTCCTGCGCCGGCAGGGCGGCGGGCTTCATTTCTATGCCGCACACTCCAAGTATGGCGACTTCCGGCGTGTTAAGTATCGGGGTAAAGCTTGTTACGCCAAAGCTTCCAAGGTTTGTTACCGTAAAGGTTGAACCAGAAAGCTCGCCGGGTCTTGCGCTGCCGCTTTGGCAGGCCGCGGCAAGGCGCTTCGCTTCCGAAGAAATTTGCGCAAGCGAAAGCTGGTTGGCGTTTCGTATAACGGGAACCATAAGGCCGCGGGGAGTATCCACGGCTATGGCAAGATGAATCTGCTCAAACGTCTTAACGGTATCGCCTGTTTTGTGGGCGTTCATGTAGGGGAAGCGGGGAAGAGTTCTGGATACGGCAAACAGAACAAGATCGTTTATGGTGATCTTTGAAATCCCGTGTCCTTCGGCGAGCGCCCCCAGCGTTTTAATGCCGCCGCGTATCTCCTGAATTTTCACGGCTGACGCTGACGCATTAAGTGTGAACTGGGCACTTTCCGACAGGGAATGTAACATACGGTCGGAAATGATTTTTCGGATGCCTTTAACGGGTGTCTCGGTAACCGCTCCTTCGCCGGGGGAAGCCGGGGGCCGGGGGCCGGGGGCCGGGGACACAGGGGCCACGCCCGGCCCGGCGGTCAAGTCCGCCGTGGTTACCCGCCCACCTATGCCCGTGCCTGCCACCGGAACTACCTGTGGCCCGAACACTTTAGCCGCTACAGTCAGGGGCGGCCTGTTTTCCAGCGCCGCAGCCACGTCCCTTTCAATAATTCTGCCGCCGGGGCCTGTGCCGGATGTGGGCAGCGGCAGGGCTTCTTGCGCCGCCAGATTCCGCGCCCGCGGGGAGACTCCCGCAGCCGCCCCATGCCCCCGCATCGATGGCGCGTTTTGCGGCGAGGGGATGGATTGGGCTTCCGGCTTAGGGGAGGAAGGGGCATTTTTGGACGCTTCTTTCCCGCCTTTTTCGCTTCCCTCCCCAAGAGCCGCCTGCCAGTCTTCGCCGGGCGCACCGATTACCGCTATGGGCCGCAAAACGGGGACATCATCGCCACAAGCGCACAGGAGTTTTAGCACCGTGCCGGCGGCTCCGGCGGGAATCTCGAAGGCGGCCTTGTCGGTCTCCACATCGCAGGCCGTGGTTTCCGGCGCTACGGTATCGCCCTCTTTGACCTTCCAGTCCGTGATAATACAGGACTCTACCGTATTCCCCTGACGGGGCATGATGAGTATGTACGCCATCATTCCTTCCTAATGTGCCTTACAGCATTAACGGTCGTCTATCGCCGCATAGTTTACAAGCTGTCATAATTATAACAGAATGCGGGCACATAAATCAATTCACTGGAATTGAAAGATCATATAGCATAAAAGCATGGAAGTTAATGTCCCCAAAAAATACCGTCAGGATATTGAGAATGCCACGCATTTGCTCAAAAGTGAAGGCTGTGAATCAGTTTTTCTCTTTGGCTCTTTGGTTACGGGAAAAATACGGGACGACTCCGATATAGATATTGGGATAAAAGGACTTCCAGAGGGGAAGCTCCTGCGTTTATTTGGGCAATTGTATTTTGATTTTGAGAACAAAATAAATTTAGTGGATTTTGATTCCGATCCAGATTTTTATAAAATGCTTGATAGGATTGGAGAGGTTGTTCAAATTGGATGAGATTTGATGGGGGCCATTAGTAAAAGAAATCGAAGATATTTGGAAAAGAATAAAAACTGATTTTGAATATTTCATCGAAAATAACTAAAGCCAGCCCCAGCCAAGCGCAATAATACCTTGGCGTGTTAAACCTGCGACCGGGGCGGCCGTACTCATACATCGGGACAGTTATCGTTTAAGATTGGCGACGGTTTGACAGTCCGAATAAGGGCTTGCGAAGCAAGACCATGGCTGGCAAACTGTGGTGGAAGAAAACTGCACAAAGGGCGAATAGCCCAACTGCAGTTTTCTGAAACCCGAGGGCGCGAACAGCGCCCGTAGCGCTAATCGTGTGTTAGGCGACGTTTTTTCTGCTACAATAATTCCTATTCCTCTAATAATTTTTGAGCTTCAGTTTCTGATAAGGTATTAAAACCTTGTAATTTCCTTTCCATTTGTCGTGTCCTTGTACCAGTTTTTTCAAGCTCTGCACTTGCCTGATCTAATTTTTTCTTTGTAGCATCTAAAATATCACCGAATTTCCCAAATTCAGTTCGTACCGCTCCGAGAACATTCCAAATTTCATTTGTCCTTTTTTCAACAGCTAGACTACGAAAACCCATTTGAAGACTATTTAAAAATGCCGATATTGTTGTTGGTCCTGCTATTGTAATTTTATAAGTATTTTATAATGATTCAAATAAATTAGGTATTCTCAATACTTCGGCATATAACCCCTCAAATGGTAAAAACATTATTGCAAACTCGGTTGTATTGGGTGGATCTACATACTTTGTATGTATTTCCTTCGCAAAATTTTTAACTTTTGCTTCAAGTTCTTTTTTTGAGCGTTCTAGAAGATTTATATCTCCACTATCATAAGCCTCCATAAGAGACTCATAGTCTACTGTTGGGAATTTTGAGTCAATAGGTAGCCAAATATTTTTATCAGAATCATGTTTACTTGGTATCTTTATAGCGAATTCTATATTTTCTCTACTCCCTTCCTTGGTTGCAACATTTTGAGCATATTGATGCGGTGCAAGAAGTTGCTCAAGAATTGCTCCCAGCTGGTATTCTCCTAAAACTCCTTTTGTTTTAACATTTGACAAGACTTTTTTCAAATCTCCAACTCCATTTGCCAAATTCTGCATCTCACCAAGCCCTTTTTGTACAAGCTCAAGGCGTTCACTAACAAGTTTAAAAGATTTACCAAGTCTCGTTTCAAGTGTTTTATGTAATTTCTCGTCAACAGTTTCCCGCATTTTTTCTAACTTTGCTTCATTTCCAGCTTGAATTTCTGCAAGCTTCTTTTCAATAATTTCACGATTTTTTTCAAGTCCATTTGTTACTTGCTTCTCAAAATCAGTAATGCTTTTAGCTATCTCATCCCTATTTGTTCTTGATGATACAGATACTGAATCTAGGATAGATTTGATTTTATTATCTACCAATCCAGTAAAATTTGTAATTGTTGATGATAATTGTTCTGATACTGATTTGAGCGATAATGTTAAATCTCCTCTATATTTGGCCAAATTGACTTCCTAGTTCATTTCGAAAATTTAATTCATTTTCACCAAGCCGTGAATTAAAATCTGTTAATTTTTTCAAAACATCTTCTTGAGAACCTTATCGACTTTTTCCAAATAAAATAATCATCACAACAAATTGGATAATTACTAAAATTATCAATGCGAATTGAAGTGTAAGTCCTAATTCCATAATTTCCTCCAATGTTTTTTAGTTATTTATATACCACAAAATACATTTTGTCAATTATTTATAATTTCAGAAATAATGTCGCCTAACGTTTAAGGTATATGACGTTGGGTGAGCCTAACCGAGGCGAACCCAATGTGGCAGAGTTTTTTGCGTGGGAACGAGCGCAGCGACTGACCTGGCAAAAAACGTAGCCCAGAGGCGGTGCTTGTCGCCGCCGGAGCATATACCGTGTGTTATGTGCAATAGGGCTCAAACGTTTTGTGAATAAAATAATATAATTAATCTTGTGCAGATTTTCTTATTGTATATAAAATATTTAAGTTTTCATATATTATATTTATATTTTTAGGATTAATATTAATGCTTTCTAATATCAACTTATCAAAATCTTTCATCATTTTTGAGTCAACTCTTTCATTTATGGACATAATAGGTTCTTTTAATATATCATTAAAATAGTTTTTTATTTTATCTCTATTAATATCGCTGATTATTTCTATTTCTGGTATATATAAACCATTTTTCAGATTTGTTGGACTAAGATCTAAAACAGTTTCTCCTCTTCCAAAGCCCAATGCTTCAATTTGACTAATTATAATAGTTGAATTAAGTATAGCATGTAAAAGTTCTTTATCAAAAGTCTCTTCTTTCAAAGTAAAATTAATTAATCTTTGGTTTGTAAAAGCAGGTTCCATAAAACGCTGTATAAATATTTTAGTATCTGGATTCATTGATAATACAAAATTAGCTAAAGTATCATCATTCATTTGATACCAAAAATGATCTTTTCTTTTAAGAACATCAACTAATGGTTTTCCTTTCTCATTAACATCATTTTCAAATTTTTCAATCCAATCTAATGCACCATTATGCCCCATCTTTTGCAAATCATCTTTAGACGAATCACAGCAAAAAGCAAAATCATCAGTTTCAGCAAAATAAGAAAATTTACCTTTTGCTGTTTTTAGAACAGGTCGTAAATATTTTTCTTCAATTGTTTCAATTGCATTTATATTTGGAAAAAATAATTTATCCCATCCACGCCTTTCACCACGTGAAATGTTTAAATATTTATTTACTTTACAGAATTTGTTTATATTATCTGTTAACCATAATACATTGCAAAAGCAAGAATTGAAGCTTAAACCTAATTTATCTAATTCCATGGTCATTTTTGTATTATATTGCCTAATAATAATATCTGATGAATGAAAATTTAAGGAAATAATATCAGTTGCTATTTCATCAATATTAGAGCTCTCATCTAAAATTGTTTTTATTGTAATGAAATTTGTTATTTCATTATCATCAGATATCCTTCTTTTTTTACATATAACTAGATTTGTAACTACTTTTGTATTTTTAAACCATCTTTCATTCCCAGAAGTGATTACATATTCTATATGATAAAAATTTTGTAATAAATTTCTAAATATTTTTCCAGAATTTGTTGAAACCCATGAATTAGATACAATGAAGCCGATATAACCACCATCAATAAGTAAATCATAAAGTAAAAATGGTATATATGCATAAATATCACTTCTTCCATCTAATTTCATATCTTTACAAATATTATTATTTTTATAAAAGTTATCAATTTTTGATTTAACATTTGAATTTAATTGAGCAATATCTTCAAATTGTACAAATGGGAAATTTGAAATTATTGATGAAAATGTTGGAATTTTATAAGTATTTAAATTACCATTTGAGGGATCAACAAATTTAATTTCTTCTCCAACTTCTAATGAGAAAGCATCATGTGTAAAAATGTGTAATGATTCTGATATTACATCAGAAGAAGAAAATGCAAGTGTTGCAACTTGGATAGGAAATGCAAATTTATCACATGCCCAAGTTGTCATAATTGTTGATTTTCCGTCAATATTGTATTCACCTTTTATCTCTAGTATTTTTTTAACGATTGTTCCAGTGCCACAAAAAGGATCGATAGCATGACCATCTTTTTCATTTAATGATAAACGAACTAATAATTCTGCAATATAAGTTGGAGTTGCATATAATCCAGCTGCTTTTTTAATAGATGTTAATACTGCTGATTTTATTATTTCACTTAAAACGTCTTTACTTATTTTTGAGAATTCAAAATTGTGCATGTATTTAAAAATGTTGACAAGACGCCTCCAAACTTTGTCTGGTAAATATTCATCAAAATCAGCCGGACCTAAAACATTCCAATAATCATATTTATTACAAATTTCTTTATAAATATCTAAAGCATTACGAATGGAAATATCAGGTTCATGTAGTATTTTATTTTCTGGTAATTTATTATATGCATATAAAATATTTGTGAATATAAATCTATTAAACCATCTCATAATAACACAAAAAGCTAGTGGTGAATATGGTTCATCATATCCAGGATATTCTAATTTTACAAATCGCCACCATGACTTTATTTCTGAATCAATTTTCTTATTATTTCTGGATTGAGTTTTTAAAAAACTAGTAACTTCTGCTTGACAAGAAAAAAATTGATTAATTATTCCATTATCTGAAAATACAATATCGGCAGATACTTCCTTAATTTTTCCTGTAGTAAAATAATCATTTAGTTTAGATATAATTTCTATAGCACATTTTTTCCATATTTCAGGTCTATTTTGAACATCTGAACGAGATTTAAAAGGTAAAGACGATATACTAAAATTAAGATCTAGTATGTACTTGTCATTAGATTTATCATATATGTACAAATTGACATCTATTGCATTCCATAGTAAAAAACTATTTAACCCCAAATTTTTTGCTTTCAGAGCTGCATTCTCAATAAAATTTTCATTATTTATTGGAGTGTCAGGCATTTTTAGTTCCCATCCCTGTAAAACACTACCTGTTGTTTTATCTCCAAATAATAGTACATCAGGAAATAACGTTTGGAAATCCTTAGAAATAGAATACTCGCCACCGGCTCGCTGTATGGGTTTATTAATATCCAAAATGCTATTTATAAATGAAATGAGATCAATTGCCCACAAGCGTTCATTATACCGCAATTTTAATTCTTTCATTCTTTATATATTCCTTGATAAATCCTTCGCGTTCTAAGTGTTTGGAAAAAATAAGTTTGTTATCAGAATAAAAAGCATTATGCAGTCTTTCTTTTGTTATTTTAATCAAGTCAATATTTTCTTCTTTAAACAATCTAGCATCTTGATTTTTCTCTATTCCAATAAAATTCCTTTGTTCTAATACAGCAGAAACCAAAAAAGAACCCGCACCAGAAGTATTATCTAATATAACATCTCCAGGATTAGAAAAAGTTCTTATTAAATATCTTCCTAATTCAACAGGTTTTTGCGTTGGATGCCAAACGGTTCCTTCTGCCTCACTTTCAGGTGTTTTAAAATAAACAATATCATTAGGATATCGAAACCCATCTTTACTTTCTACTAAAACAGGCTGAAAATTTCCATAACTACCTGTATACTGATCTTTTCTTATTCCTTTAGAATATGATTTTCCTATACTCATTTGTGGATTATAAACTGGTTGATTTCTATAAAAAATACATATATCTTCATGCTTTCTTAATGGTTGTTTTTTTGCATTAAGAAAATTAGTTGGTTTAGACTTTTCCCAAACAATTTTATATTTAAAATATTTTTCATTACTTAAAATTAATTTTGCTGTAAATATTCCTTGAGAAGTTAATACTATTGCACCGTCTTTTTTAACGATACGATTATAACATTCCCATAATTTATCAAGAGGAATTACAGAATCCCATTTGTTTTGTGTTGTACCGTAAGGAAGATCACATAAAACCATATCAACGCATGAATCAGGAAGATATTTCATTAGATCTAGGCAATCTTCCTCAAAGACCTTATTGATATAATCTGTTAATTTCTTGTTTTTCCTTCTCATTCTTACAATATATCCTTAAAAAGCAATTATACAGTCATGTTTTTATAAAGTCAAGCATAAAATATGGCATTTTAAATACAGTAAATACATGTTTTTTAATCAAAGGAAATTGTAAATTTAATAAGAATGAGCCCTACTGCACATAACACACGATTAACGCTTCGCCGCCTGAGGGCGGCTCGGCTTCCGGTTTTGCTAGGTCGGTCGCTACGCTCGCTCCCACGCAAAACCTCCAGCACAGTTTGCCAGCCCTGCAAACCTTCGGTTTGCTTATTCGGGCTGTCAAACCGTCGTCAATCTTAAACGTTAAGCGACGTTGGGTTTTCACATATCCACAATTATTTTTTACACACTTATCATAAACCAATTTTTCTTTTCTTAAAACCTTTTTTCCATAATAGGTATATTATAACCGCATAATAAAAAAATGTTCTTTCGTTTTTCCCCTCGAAATAATACCGCCGAAGGCGGGGCGAGGCCCGTTATACTTTTCCAACTAGCGGCAATGCCGCTTTACATGATTTTGAAAAACCCATGCGCCGAAGGCACATTATATTATTTATTGGCAATAATTACCCAAAAACAAAATTAGAGCATTATGTGCTCCATGGGGAAAACGATTGTCTTATACATTATACCATGCTTTTTTGCCATTTTTAGGTTTGATATTCCATAAACATTATCTTTTCAATCAATGCCGCCGCAGGCGGGCAAAGCCCAAAATATTTTCCCAACTAGCGGCGAAGCAGCTTTACATGATTTTGCAAAAAACTTGCGCCGGAGGCGCACCCGAAATCTCTATTTTATTTTGTTCTAAAAACAAATTTATTCCAATGGAGATATTTGAGAAAATTCTTATCCACACAATTAACCAGTAGCCGAAACATACTTGGCCATTAGTTATGGATATATCTTGGAGAATTATATCAACAGAAAATATATTATGTCAATTTTTTTCTTCCATTTTTCTTCAACATCAAAGTCCCAATGTCGCTTAACAGCGAAGGTAACTGACGTTTGGGGCAGGTTATAGGGCTTGCGAAGCAATGTCCCCTGCCCCAAATGTGGGTAGAGCAAGGCGTGGGAGTAAGCGAAGCGCCCGACCTAGCCTTGCAGAACCCCAAGCCGCCCAAATGGGCGGCGGAGCAGTTACCGTGTGCTAGGCGAAGTAAACCTCATGGAATTAGAATTAGTTCATATATCTATTAACCAATCTGATAATGCTATGATATGTTCAGGTTTTGTCAAATTAGCAACATTATTAATGTATTTTGATTTTAAATTTTCGAATAATTCTGTCGCCATTTTATATTCTATTGCCGCACCTATAAAAAAAATATATGGGGTATAACCTTTTTTCTTAAATGCTACTTTAATTCGGTCAATAGCGGTCTTTGCTGTTTTCCAATGCTCATCAGCACCAGCAGGATCAATACCGCCTTTTAATTCTCCCAAAGCTACATAATGCTCACAATTTCCAATTATTGTTTTTATTTCGTCTGTATGAGCTCTGTTTAATAAAATCATGTCAATATTGTTTTTTACAACAGGAACAGTAATATTAAAATACAAAGTTCTATTTTTGTTTTTACTTGTTTTCCATGAAATTCCACGCGAACTTTCAATTTCTGTATCTTCAGTTATTTCTTTTGAAGAAATCCATTGATTGGTATTATTTATCAGAACACTAAAATTCTTTTTGGACATCCTTAACGCAGAAATGATAGCTACGCATAATTTTCTTTGTGCTAATGCACCAACAATATTTCGCATTTTGCCACCAAGCGTATCGCCTTTTGTTAGCAGGAAACGAAAAATCAATTCTTCTTTGAATTTACTACCAGCAGGAACTAGAAACTTTTCGATGAATTCCTTTATTGAAGCTAAACAGCCATCATCACCTAAGTGAGAAGCCGCCTTGTCAGAAATTCCTGAAGCAGCAACCAAGCCACTTCTTATATTAGGAACTTCTAGCAATTTTTCTGGTGTGATGATTTTTTTTATTCTATGTTGCAGTACCCCTGCTTCTTCAATAAAAGGTGTAGCTCTTCGATTCTTCTCCAATGCAATAGCAATGAAACCCGCTCTTGTTTCAGTGTAAGAAGTTACCAAGTCTTCTGGTTTTTTAATATAAGTAAATCTATCCATTATTTTTTTCTCCAAATATATACACATTTCCTTAATGGCTCTCTGCCATGTATTCCCATTTGTTGACTGCTGTTTCCTTTTCCGATTGGTAAAACAGCTATTTCTTCTATCTGAAAACCTATTTTTGCAGCAATATCAGACAAAATAAGGTCAACAGAAATACTTGCTCCCGCATATCTGACGTTATCGTTCACCATCACAACTCGGCCTCCAGATGTTAGGATTCGATGTAATTCAAAAATGACACAAGCCATTTCATAAAAATATCCTTTGATCATGCGTGGGATACCATTATTATTTAATGTCTTTTCTTCTTTTTTAGTGTGAAGATAGTCAAATATTTTTTGCAATAACTCATGGTTTTTGCAAATTGATAAAACATGAATCCATTCTGGATTAATAGCGAATAAATCTTTCTCCCTATTTTCTACAGTGCAACTTAGCATTTCCTGACGTAATGCCAACAATCCTTTTTCATCAATTCCCAACATTGCTAATTCAAGTGCATATGTTCTTGTATAATCATAACGGTTACAATATGGTGGTGATGTTATAACGAGATCAACAGTATTTTTATTTATATATGGTAATTGATTTAAACAAGAACCGTCGATAAGAGTTATTTTTCCTTTTTTTGATGTTGAATCAAATGTATCAAATAAGGAATAGGAATTTTTACCCTTAGAATCTGAAAGTATCTCTGATAGCTTTTCAACGATAGCAGTATTGAATTGAAGGATTTCTCCCTTATCAAATGGTATTGCTCCCAAACAACGTCCTGAGCGTTGATCCCAACGCAAATATTGACCATCCTTACGGGTAAAACTGATACTTTCAAGAATACAAAATAATGCCAGTAATAGCACTGACTTGACATAATGATTCTCATTCTGCATACAAGATAGATATTTTTTTATGAGAGTAATATTTTCTTCAGGATAAGCCCCATCGGTAATTTTTAGAACCGTAAAATCCCTTTGTCCCTGATGTTCAATCCATGGTTTTGTATCTTTCCACAAAAACAATCGTTCAAAATCAGAACTTGAAAAATTGGTTAACAGTTCTCGTGTTTTTATAATATGCTGTCCGATAGGCAACAGTTCTATGCCTATTGCATCTACTCCTAAGTCAGTTGCACCAAAGAGCGTTGCTCCGCTTCCAGCAAATGGATCTAAAACACTTTTTGTAATGTCTATACCATGTCTGCGTATATGATAATCTACTAATTGTGCAGAAAACCCCTCTTTGTACTTATACCACCTATAAAAGGGGATATCTTTATTACCTTGAAAACTTACGATTTTTCTATTTAACATATGATCTATATGCATATAAGATTCGTACTCATTTTTTAATGAGGAATCAAGTCGTTCTATTTGATCAAGAAAACCACAATCTGTATTTGATGATTTTACTACCTCAATAGCCGTCAAACTCATGCATTTTGCCCCATTTTGACTTTCATTGTATTGTTCCCCTAAATAAAACAATCTTAACCAACATTTTAACACCTTTTTGAGCTATTGACAAGGCCAGCATATTGGATAAAAGGTACATGGGTAAAGTCTGGAGTTGATATTATATAGGGATTGCACAATTTTTTAGGTCATGACATCATAATTATGCTGTAGTATGAGAATTCTGACTAAAAAAATGGAGTTCAATAGAAAATGAAAGCTGAAAAACAGAGATTATCCAGAATTATCTCAGCAATAAAAGAAAAATTCCCCGAAGAACAGGATATTTTTGGTTACGAAGGAATAAATAAAAATGGTATAATCTCATCTCTAGAACAAACTTATACATTTTTAGGGTTATTTGAAGAAATCAATAATGATGTCGAAACAGTCTGGATAAAAAGGAAATGAGTAAAATATTTCGATGAAATTTCCAAGCTCCTAAAATTAGTTAATACTGATACTTGGAAACAAGACTTTGATCGTTTTCTTGATTTGATTTTTGATATGAGAATATGCGTAAAGGAAATGTACATTGCATTAACAGACAAACCAACAAGGGCTGAAGAAGATATTCAAAGAGCCAAGGAACAGCACATTGAATTACAAACTTTTTATAATTCAATTTCTACAAATTTAGAAACAATAAAAAATGGTTCTATAGATTCTGAGACATTACTAACAGAATTAAAAGAGCTAAAAACGAGTTTAACTTCTGTTAATGAAGAGGCAAAAAATATTATTAGTAATATAACTGTTATGGAGGAAAGTGCAAATTCATCAAGTAAATCAATAGAAGAAATTTCTCCAAAAATAGCAGCTGCTTTTACTGAAATAAAAGAATTGCACAAAACATTAAATCTCGATGCAGAGAAAATAAATACTATGTCAACAACTTGCGAAAAAAATATTGAAAAAATAAAACTTAGGGAAGATACCCTTCAAAAGCAAATTGAACTTGATAAAAAAATTCAAAAAGAAATACAACAAACATTGCAAGATGTTAATAAACATGGTATGGCTGGTGCATTTCTGAAAAGAAAATTAGAGTTGAAATGGACTGCGGTGACATGGGGTGTTTTAAGTGTAATATCTATTGGGATATTAATAACCATTTCATATATTTTTGCCAATGCAATTCTAGACGCTACTGATATGGATATTTTAAAACATTTATTCAAAATACCTTCTGTCATTGCTGGTGTTTGGTTAGCATGGTTTTGTATTAAGCAGTTTGGTTATACAATTCGTATTCGAGAAGATTATTCATTCAAATATGCTATTTCTATGGCGTTTGAGGGATATAAGAATGAAACAAGAGAAATTAACGAAGATCTGCTGGCTAAGTTACTTGAAGTTACAGTTGCAAATATTTCTACTAATCCAATTATGTTATATAACACAAAATCAAACCATGGAAGTCCTTTGCATGAATTAGCTGAAAGCATAAAAAGTTTCTTTAAGCTTGAAATGAAAGCAGAAGCAAAAGTTGATTCAAAAGATCTACCAAAAATACCATTATGATAAATTTTGGTTTATTTCGCCTAGCGACCCACAGATGACCCGATGTGTATCGGGTTGTCTAGGATAAGGCGTAACTCATCGCTTGTTATCGGAACAAGGTCTATTATCTTGCCTTCTTTGGTTTGTACCAATAGCAAAGGCCAATCAGACCCGGCAGCAGATGCCTCTATTTAAATTCGGAAAGGTCAACCTTTTTGGCTACAGCGCTGTTTGTTTTAGCCATAATTTCTCCTTCGCTTTATTTACCATTGTGATCGTGGAGGTGAACGCTCCGATCATCAACAAGGGACTGGTTAAACGGCTTACGGTTACTTTCCCGGATAATGTTGTCATTCTCCGACATTTCAAAAAGCCGTCTGTCATACGGGCACTCCCCGCCAAAGACCAGACCTAAAATAAAAATTGTTATTACGACGCTCCCCGCTATAAAAACAAGCACAAAAAGTACAAATAACCACATTACAATACCCTCAAGGAAAAAATTGGCCTTTCTTATATCTTCCTGATACTTCTCAGGAACATTGCCCATCTCCATATTCGTATCCTAATGGATCGCTAATTTTTTGTCAATGTTTTAGCCTTTCTTTGTCGCTCTTTGGCTTCTATGTGTGCGGATAATTATTTACAACGTTCCCGAAACCAACCCCAGCCAGATGCAATAATACTCTGGCGTGTTAAACCTGCGACCGGGGCGGCCGTACTCATACATCAGGACAGCTATCGACCCACAGATGACCCGATATGTATCGGGTTGTCTAGGATAAGGCGTAACTCATCGCTTGTTATCGGAACAAGGTCTATTATCTTGCCTTCTTTGGTTTGTACCGATAGCAAAGGCCAATCAGATCCGGCAGAAGCGATAATTCTTGGATCAACCAGCACTGTCCCTGACACAAAAACGCGATCATCCTGCCTGTTCCTGAGACCGCGTGTAACTGATGATTGCTCTACCCTTACATCAATCATTGCCACTCCTCCGGGAACACTACGGATTGCATTGTCCATTGCCCGTTCCATCCGCCTGTCCTGATCGCCTCTCCACTGCATAAAGAAATTCTGAAACCTCCTAGATTGGCCAGTTATTAGCTGTGCAGTTCTGCTGAATTCATCAACCCTGCTCAAATCAACGGTCATAGTTGATGCCACTGTAAACTGGGCCAAGTGTTCCATATAGGTGGTAACACATCCGATAATTGTCATACTGAACACCATTATCAGTATCAGTATTCCCAAACTAAACCTTTTGTTTGCCATGCTTTTCTCCTTTCATTGGCAACCAATGTTTTATGTGTATAAATTCATAAAACCCATGTTTTTTGGCAATGCAAAAACTTTGCACCAAAATTTCAGGTTTTATGACACATAACACGTATGCAGATGTCTCCACCACCATCTTTGTCGTAAACAGACATCGAAAACCCCTTGTCCTCTGCGTTGCCTGACTGTGCCCGCCCTAAAGGCGAACAATCATGCCGTGCGGCACGATTTTTTAATAGTATACAGCCAATGGGAATAATGTCAAGTATTGATTATGCTATTTAGCATATGATGATTTTATGGGGTTCAAAGAAAACCTGAAATCGGAACTGGCGTATCAGGGTATGCTTGTCAAGGAGCTGGCGGAAAAGACGGGGATAAGCCGGCACACGCTGGACAACTACCTTAACGTAAGGGAGCGTATCCCAACTGCCGATGTCGCGGTAAAAATAGCGCGCGCATTGGGGGTTACGGTTGAGTATTTGGTAACGGGCGAGGAAGCCCATGCGGAAAATTCCGGGCTTGGCCCCGAAACACGGGCCCTTGTTCAGAATTTCAGGCTTTTGGGCGAAGGCGACCGGAAAAAGATCATGGCGATTGTGCAAGTGTTCAAAAACCACGGCATTGTCCGGCCCGGCGCAAACCGCGCGTAACGCAATAAAAACTGGCGCATTGCCACTATGCGTTTTTTCGTTTATAAGTAATCATATGGATTTTACAAATATTCTAAAGCCCGGCCTTAACGCCGAAAAAACCGTTGTTGTGGCGCAAAACAATACTGCCAGCGCCCTCGGTTCCGGGGGGCTTGATGTCTTCAGCACCCCCTCGATGATCGCCCTTATGGAGTTGACCTCCCTTTCCGCAGTGGCCCCCCTGCTCCCGCCGGGCTGGTCAACCGTGGGTACGGAGGTCAATATCAAGCATCTTTCAGCCACCCCCTTGGGCATGAACGTCCACACCCACGCGGAACTGCTTGACGTTGACGGCAGGGCCCTTGTCTTTGCGGTGGAAGCCTTTGACGAAGCGGGGAAAATAGGCGAGGGCACACACGGCAGGTTTATTGTCGAAAACGAGCGCTTTATGGCTAAAACCGGGGGCAAAAAGGCTTCTGCGTGAGGTATGCCTCTTGTTGAAATTACATATAACGGTTGCGCTCTAAACATCACAAAAAATCAAAGCGCCCTGCGTCTCCGTGCAGTATAGTGGCGGAGATATAAATGAAAGCATATACAACGTGGATACTCGCCGCAGCAATCCTGTTTGCAGGGTGCGCCAGTTCCGGTTTATTCCGGGAAGTCAGCTACACACCGGGCATATATGAGGGAACCGGCCGGGGATACCGGGGGCCGGTTCATGTGCGTGTCCAAGTGTCCCCGGGCGGGATCGAAGATATTGTGATTACAAGGCACAGGGAAAGCGTTTTTCCGGGCCTTGCCGCAATGGAAGAACTCCTTGAAGCGGTTCTGGAGCATGGCTCGACAGATTTGGATACCGTGTCCGGGGCAACGTTGTCCAGCAGGGGCTTCTTGGAAGCGGTGGAAAATGCTCTAATGCGCGCCCGGCAATAGGGAATATTCACAATTTCAGAATTTGTGGTATACTTAAAGCATGAGCAACTGCATTTTCTGTAGAATTATAGGCGGGGAAATACCCGCAAAAAAGGTATACGAAGACGAGGAAATCCTTGCCTTTGACGACATGAACCCCCAAGCGCCGGTGCATATACTGGTAATTCCTAAAAAGCATATCCGCAACATGATGGAAGTGGATACCGGGGATACGGGCCTGTTGGGGCGGCTGTTCTTCAAAGCGCAGGAAATCGCCCAGAGTAGTGGCTGTGCGGAAAAAGGCGCACGGTTTGTCGTTAACTGCAAATCCAACGGCGGCCAGACAGTAGACCACCTCCACTGCCATGTTCTGGGAGGCAGGTTTATGACGTGGCCCCCGGGTTGACAACCGGATTGGACGCCTGCGCCTGCTGACATTGTTGATGCGCAATTGAGCCTTTCCCGAAATTGCGAGCCTTCGGTTCTTAGGGGGGTGTATAAATAACAGGAGGCATCATGAATAAAATCGTAAACAGGCTAACCTTGACCATATTTTTGGTCGTTTTACAGGTCGCCGTGGTTATTTTTTTCGCGGCTACCGTCCGAACATTTTTGCCTTTTATGGCTTACGTTTCGATGGGCATAAGCGCATTGGTTTTTTTGTTCATAATCGGAAGCGATAAGGCATCTTCATACAAGATAAGCTGGGTTATTATAATCCTATTGTTTCCGATAGGAGGGGGAACACTTTACCTTGTTGCCGGAAACAAACGGCCAACAAAAAAAATAGCCGCACATATGGATAAACACGCATTGGTTGCCAGACTTTTGGACGCAGATGGCAATTTGCCATTTGTTGACAAGGTGCAGTGCGGTAGAATGTACAGCCTTTTTCAGTATATCCGAAACTGCTCGTCTTACCACGCATATCAAAACACACACGTTAAATACTATCCTATGGGTCAACTGATGTTTGAAGATATGCTTGCCGGGCTTGCAAAGGCTGAAAAGTTTATTTTTGTAGAATATTTTATCATCAAAAAAAGCCATATGTGGGACAAAATGCTTGAAGTGTTAGAGCATAAAGCAAGTCAAGGCGTAGATGTCAGGCTGATTGCGGATGATATGGGGTCACATAGGCTTTTTTCCCGTTCGTATGAAGCGGGCCTAAGGGCCAAGGGTATTAAAGTGCTGAGGTTTAATCCCCTAGTGCCATATCTGCAATTGTTCATGAACTACCGCGACCACAGAAAGATCATGGTTATTGATGGCCTTGTGGCGTTTAACGGCGGTATAAACATAGCCGATGAATACATCAACAAGAAAAAACCCTTTGGTATATGGAAAGACACAGGTGTTCGTTTAGAAGGCGATGCCGTGTGGAGCTTTACCCTTATGTTTATCGAAATGTGGGACACTTTCTGCAAGGCCAATGAACACATAGACAATCACCTTTCATACAAATGCGCAACGCCTGATACGATAAAACCAGACGGTCTTGTCTTGCCTTATAGTGACAGCCCCCTTGATAACGAGGAATTGGCGGAAAATGTTTATGTAGATATACTTTATCATGCAGAGAAATATGTTTACATTTTTACGCCTTATTTAATTATTAGCGAAAAAATGTCCAAGGCGCTTCAAATGACCGCAAAGCGCGGAGTGGATGTTCGCCTTATCACACCCGGTATATCGGACCAAAAAATTCCGCATCGTTTGGCTCGCTCATACTACAGACGCTTACTTAAAGCCGGCGTAAGGGTTTACGAATACACGCCGGGATTCCTTCACGCCAAAAGTTTTATTAGCGATGATGAAGTCGCAATTGTCGGAACGATTAACCTTGACTACAGAAGCCTGTATCTGCACTTTGAATGCGCCACATTACTGTTCCGTTCAAGCGCCATACCGGACATAAAAACCGACTTCATTCTTACGCTGGAGGAATCGAGGGAAATTAAGCTGGACAGCAAGAAAAGGCGAATCTTCGGTGAGTTGATCGATGCTATTCTGCACTTGTTCGCACCGCTTATGTAATGCAGGTACTGTACAGGTAGCCATTTCGCCTAGCAAACAACATCTACCCCCAACACACCCGCTCCGCCCGCCTGTTGCGGCGGGCGGAGCGGAACAAACTCCATCAATAGTTAATTACACGGAGTTCGAAGTATGCCTGCGGGTGGACGCAGACGGGGCATTTTCCGGGGGCGGTTTCGCGGTCTTCGATGTGTCCACAGTTCCGGCAAATCCAGATGGATTTTTCCCTTTTGGCGAAAACGCTGCCGCTTTCTACGTTTTTTAGCAGCTTAAGGTAGCGTTCTTCGTGTTCTTTTTCGATTTTGCCAACAGAGTCGAAAAGAACGGCAATGTCGTTAAAGCCTTCTTCGCGGGCATCGGATGCCATGCGCTTGTACATTTCTGTCCACTCGCCGTTTTCCCCTGCGGCTGCGGCTTTAAGGTTGTCGGCTGTGGAGGGAAGATCACCGCCGCACAGCAGCTTAAACCAAATCTTTGCGTGTTCTTTTTCGTTGCCCGCTGTTTCTTCAAAGATTGCCGCAATTTGCTCGTAGCCCTCTTTCTTCGCCTTGGAAGCAAAGTAGGTATACTTGTTTCTTGCTTGGCTTTCGCCCGCAAATGCTTCCATTAGATTTTTCTCTGTTTTGGTTCCTTTCAGGTTTGCCATTTTTTTGTCTCCTAAAAAATAATATCTGCAGGGCCTCTTGCAAGGCTCCATACGCATGCATCTGTAGTCCGGCTTATTGACTGGTTTGCGGTTTTTCCACAACGCCCTTGGGCCCTAAATCACCACTGCGATCATAATATGAGGTGTGGAGCATCCGCTCAGCCAGCGGGCTTAAAGGCTTTTCATAATATTGCCTGTACACTTCGGTGATGTCGGGGTTGTCGTGGCTTAGGCGCAACGCCATTCCGTTGTCCTTTGCGTAAAGGGCGCTGATGCGGGCGCTGCGTATCTCGTCAGTCATTGGCACGTGGGTTTTCGGCTGTCCGCCGCCGCCGATACATCCGCCCCGGCAGGTCATAACCTCAACAAAATCGTAGGCGCACTTGCCGGCGGCTTGATCTTCAAGCACTTGCTTTGCATTGTCTATACCGTGGACAACCGCCACCCGCACCGGCGTTCCGGCAATGGTAACAGAGGCGCTGCGGATGCCATCCATGCCCCGGACAGGCATCAGGTTCATAAAATCGCCTGGGGGAGTTTTTCCGGTTAAAAAATGATACGCTGTTCTCGCGGCGGCTTCCATAACGCCCCCGGTGTTGCCGAAGATAACACCAGCGCCCGATGCCGCGCCCATAAGCCTGTCGTATCCGCTTTCGGCTAAAGCGTTAAAATCAACCCCTTCTTCTTTGAGCCATTTCGCAAGCTCCCTTGTGGTAATGACATAATCCATATCCCGCATACCGGGAATATTAAGTTCCCTTGACGCAGCGTTCATTTCCTTTCTGCGTATTTCAAACTTCTTTGCGGTGCATGGCGTAACCGCCACATTTACGATTTTTTCGGGGGCAATGCCGTTTTGCTTGGCGAAATATGTTTTGATGGTGGGCCCCTGCATTCCAATCGGGCTTTTTGCGGTGGAAATGTGGGGCAGCATTTGGGGAAAAAAGGTCTCGGTAAATTTTACCCACGCCGGGCAACAGCTTGTAAACTGGGGTAACGGCTTTGTTTTGTTGGCAATCCGGTCAACCAGTTCGGACGCTTCTTCCATGATTGTCAGATCGGCGGAAAAATTGGTATCCAGCACGTAATTCGCACCCAGCGCCCGCAGGGATGCTACCATTTTACCTTCAACAAACGCGCCCGCCGCAAGCCCAAACTCCTCGCCCAAGCCAACCCTTACGGAAGGAGACGTACTAAAAATCACGATTTTGTCCGGGTCGGCAATGGCTTTTTTCACCTGAGTATACTCGTATTGCTCGGTGATTGAATGTGCGGGACACACATTGGCGCATTGTCCGCAATGGATGCAAATGGGGTTATCCCCGGCGCTTTCCAGATCATACATCCTTCCAACTGCGCTATCAGTCTCACAGACACGGCGGCACGCACCGCACTTGATACAAAGTTCCTCGATGCGCTTTATCGCGGGGTTACCTTCTTCAATTGGGATACGAACATCGGTAAATTTGTGCTTGCTCATAAAAATCTCCTTGTTAGGAAGGATAGCCCTTATCAGTAATGATTGTCAATAGGGGCTCGGTTGTTTTTTTTAGAACCTGGATTATGTTGCGATTTTGTGTATTGAAAAAAAGCTTGCCAAATTCTCGGTTTGTGTGATACGATCCTAGTAGCGACAATACAGCAACAAGGGGGATGGGATGGTAAAAAGAGGCGGTTTCAGAATTGACGGTGTTGGAAGGGGGCATTTACGGAATGTTATTGGAACGCTGAATAGGGACAAACTATTCAGAATGAACGATCCGGGCTTTATGAGTATCCCTGAGATATTGAGTGAAGCGGGAAACCAGAAGAACGTGGTGGAACTTAGAAGCGCCAGCTTGCAAGCTAACAGGGGCACGGAACCTGTCATATACTCCACGGGACAGTCCCATGACGAGTTCTTGCGGACGGGCAAGTTCTTTTATGCTTTTGGGCGCTTCTTACCTTCAGCGCAATGGGGGCGGTTTGACTGGGGAAAAGGACGGCGAGCCGCCCACGCACGAATTGTCCGATACGGGGCAGGAAATGCACGAGGACTTTACGGCGCTCCGGAGCCAGGGGGAAGATATATGGGCGGACGAGTCAGACCCTGTGGAAGCTGTTACCATTACGGCGTGCGGAAAAATCGGGTACTTGGAAAAAAGCAGACAAGTAAAGTTTGTTCACAAGCTGGCTGATAAGATTGAAGAATGGATGGAGGAACGGAAATTTGTTCTGGATGAGCGGGACTATTTGCGGCAGATTTTAAAATACAAAAAAAGAATTACGAGCTTTGAGCCATTGTATCCCATACGAACAAAGGCAGACCGGTGGATGGAAGAAGAACTTAGAAACGAATTGCGAAGGAGGGCCGGGGTATGACAGAGCATATGACGAGGGCAAGCGCTCGAAATCTTATACTTGATACAATCCGTGAATATAACGATGCGGTGATGGTTCCGTTACGCAAAAACAAGAACCGCTTACACAGGGAAGTCCATGCCAATGCGATAAGCCTGCTGGAACACTCCGGCCCCGGATTTTCCGCCGCCGTGCAGAATTGGGGAAAGCTATCCGATGAAATAATGGGCTTGAATAATTTTCAGATGTCCCAACTGTTAAGCCTGTGCAGGGACATAAGCATACTGAACGACCTGCCGGTTCGTAACAGAATGCCCGAATCTATCCCCGAAGACAGCCCTGTAAGGTATGTAGCCCCTAATGAAACCGATTTTAACACCCAAAGGCTCACTGAACTAAATGACCGGATTAAGAACGACTTAGAAAGCCTTAAAGCTGAGGCGGATAGAACATACCGCGTATTCGCAGGAATTGTAAACTTTATGTCGAGCACAGATATTACCGGTATATTTACCCAAGTCGAAAACGCAGGGCGTTTAGCTGCCGAATCATTCCAGTGGCTTGGATGGCTGCTGCATCTTTTTCCGAATGAAAATGATAGAAGAACGATATTTGAATATATCGAAGCGGTTCAAGGTTTCTTTAGGAGCGTGGATATGGCTTCTGCCAGAAGAGAAATTGAGAATAACATTTTCCTTAATCACATAAACGCTCCCGCCGGAAGAGCGGCGAATGCCGCCGCTGGTATGTCAATGGTTGCTGGGCGCAGGAGAGAAACCATAACCGAAGATGACATCGAACTGCTGGAGGGAGCAGGGGATGAATGGGTCGAAGAGAGGCGGCAAAGTTTGAGTGCTTGGCTTGAAGCAAGAGGATGGAGCGCCAGCATTTGGCCGCCATGGTCGCCCCATCTTGAATGGAGCGGCGATACTTCTAATTTTAGAATTGATGGATTTCCCATAAGAATTACTTATAGCCATAGCGCATTAAACGGGGACAAGATAACGCTGTTTTTTAATTGGGATCCGTTCGATGATGATTTCTCGGGCGGCGCAAACATGGGATTTACGTTTGATAGGGAAGAAGGAGTAACTGAACTGGGCTTAGGCTATAGAATTGACAAAACCACAAATAATGGTTTTTCTCTTACGCTTCATTCCAATTCAAGAATAGCGTTGAATAGTTTTGCTAACATGGAAGTAGACGCTTCGGTAACGCTTGGCGGCAACCCGGGCTTTTCGGCGGGGATTGATATGGTTCTTGACGAAGGAAGTGTTAGTGGAGGAGGCCGTGCTAGTGCCTCTGCCGATGGTGCTCATAGTTTTGGCTTGTCTGCATTTGCAAGAATTACTGACCGTTTAAGTGTAAACGTTGATTTCAGAATGGGTGTGGATAGTGATAGAAATGAAACAACGAAGGCTAGGGTTTTATTTAACATCCGTTATTAAAGGAGTAGGAAATGAAAAAATATCTATGTTTAGTTTTTGTCTTAACGTTTGCTGTTAACACTGTATACTCTGAACCGCTTGTTCCGCAAGAGTATTTTGATATGACGGCAACATACTTTAATGAAGGCAGGTTTTATGAAGCACGTGCAGTTGTCGAAAGAGCGATACGTTTAGATCCAAAAGATAAGACATTGCATTTAGCGTTAGGACGTATACTCCTTGGTCTGGGTGATAGTTATCTTGCACTTAAGAGTATTAACCGTGCGATTGAATTGGACAATATGTATGCTGAAGCGTATAATATACGAGCAAATGCGCATGAATTTTTAAATGATTTTGATGCAGCCCTTCACGATATGAACAGGGCAATATATTTGGAGCCTGAAAACGCTAGATTCTATTCAAATAGGGGCGCATTTTTCGCAAGGATGAGACAATTAGAAAACGCATTAACAGACTTAAATAAATCAATAAGCCTGAATGATGAATCTTCAAGAGGGTTTTCTAATAGGGGGGCTGTGTTTATTCTTCTAGGAAGACATGAAGAAGCAATGGCTGATTTAGACACCGCAATACGGTTAGACAGCAATAATTATATAGCCCATTTTGACAGAGGCTATATAAATTTGCTGCATAGAAATAATCCCCGCGAAGCAATACTGGACTTTACAGAAACAATAAGAATTAACCCCAATCATAGCGATGCCTACTATAACCGTGCTTTCAGTTACCGCCAGCTTGTAAACTCGACAGACAACTTGGCACGGGCTTTTTATTACCTACGAAGGGCGCAGGAAGATGAGGCAATGGCGGACAGGCTGGACAGTCAAGGGGAATAAGCGTCGAAAGGACACGTAATGATGAAGGGGTAGAAACAACGAAGGCCGGGGTTTTGTTTAACATTCGTTTTTAGGGAGTTCAGAGATGAGAAAATATTTTTATTTGTTCTTTTTACTCATAATAACCAGTAACAATATATTCCCCGAAACAGCAGACGAGTATTTTCGTAGGGGCGAAGTATATTTCAATAAAGGCAGGTTTCATGAAGCGCGCTCGGTCGTTGAAGCAGGTATACGCCTAGACCCAGAGAATAAAATGCTGTATTTGGCATTGGGAAGTATATTTTTTCGCTTAGGCGATACTGATTTAGCGCTGGAAAATTATAACCGCGTTGTTGAACTAGACGACACTTTTGCCGAGGTATACGGAATGCGTGCTTTAGTTTACGAATCTTTGGGTAATTTTGACAAAGCTCTGGAAGGACGCAACATGGCAATACTTTTAGAGCCTGAAAACGACAGATTCTATAGGTTCAGAGGCGTACTTTTTGCACGATGGGGGCATTTTGAAAATGCACTAAAGGATTTTAACAAAGCAATAAGCCTGAACAATGAAGCTTCAGTAAGTTTTTCCGGCAGGGGGAGTGTTTTTTTTTATTTAGAAAGATATGAAGAAGCGATGGCAGATTTTCATACTGCAATACAATTAGATAACAATAATTATGTAGCCTATTTTGGTAGGGGCTTTATAAATTTAATGCAAGGGAGATTTTATGAAGCAATACTGGACTTTACAGAAACAATAAGAATAAACCCCAATCATAGCAATGCATACTATAACCGTGCTTTCAGTTACCGGCAGCTTGTAAACTCGACAGACAACTTGGCACGTGCTTTTTATTACCTACGAAGGGCGCAGGAAGATGAAATAATGGTAGATATTCTTGATAATAGGCTTAGGCAATGAAAAAAAACATTTGCCTGTTGTTTGCTTTTGCGGTAATTGCAGCTAATATATTCGCTGTAACAGTTGATGAATACATCTCTGCTGTAGAAGAATATTTTTACCAAAATAAGTTTGAAGAAGCCCTTGTTATCCTTGAAGAAGCCAAGCGGGTTTTTCCCGAAAATGCGATGTTGCATCAAATAACCGGGGATATGCATTACCGGTTAGGCAGAATTGCTTTGGCTCTGGAGTATTCTTTCCGCGCAACTGAATTAGACCCTTCCCTTGTTGACGCGCATAGTTTTCGTTTTCTTGTTTTTAGATCGTTACATAATTACGAGGAGGCGCTTAGGCATATAAATAGGGCATTACAGTTGGAACCTGAAAATGCAATCCTTTATCATACTAGAGGTCTGTTTTTTGACCAACTTGGTTGGTTTGACTTGGCGCTTGCTGATTTAAACAGGGCGATTGAGATCTCCCCCTCCTCTGTAAGTTTCCATGAAAGGGGTGCAATTTATGCCACATTGGGTAATATTGAACGTGCCCTAGCTGATTTTAACGAAGCAGTACGGCTTGACAGTGAGAGTATGCGTAGCCTTAATGCCAGGGGGACTGCATTATTTGTGTTGGGTAGGCACGATGAGTCGCTTGCCGACTTTGATACTGTGATACGCTTGGACAGCAATAATTTTAGCGGATATTTCAATAGGGGGGCGGCAAACCTTAATCTTGACAGGCTAGATGAAGCCTTGCGGGATTTTACAAGGGCAATAGAGATAGACCCGTATGAAAGACAGAGCTTTCAATTCCGTTCTGTGGTGTATGAGTTCCTTGCAGAGCAAGCAAGCGATCCAGAACAAGCGCAGCGTTACCTGCAACTGGCGCAGGAAGACGAGGCAATGGCGGACAGACTGGAAACCGGCGGGGGCGATGATCCTACGCCCTTTGTACGTGTCGCACTTGAAGGAATGTGAGTTCCGCTGCAACTTAAATGACGGATTTAGATCGGAGGCAATACGATGGGTAAGAGCAATTGCGCGGATAATGGAAAACTCAGGCTTTATAACTACGGCGACAAGATATGTGAGGGAGTTACCTAGTGAATATGTACGGTAAACAACGTACCGCTCGGTAAATAGTCGCCCTGAGTTGGGGGGTTATCATCAACAAATATCAAAAAACAGCGTAAATTTGGGGTACTTTGGCCTGTTATTTTACAAAATTATATATTGCTAAAAATGGCAAATTCGATGTACAATGAGTGCTTCAAGTACATAAACTGGCTAGCCTGACGGATTATTTACCAGTACTATAGATTGTGGACAATTTGTGGAAAACTTTGGTTTTTTTTGTTTCTTCTTCGCCCGGAAGGCAGGGGAACAAAAAAGCTGGTAAGCGGTTTTATCGTGCTTGTATCTAATTCTTTGTGGTATAAGGAGTTACAAATTACTACTATTCAAGTTTTAAGGTATACCGCGAAAATTATAATTTTTTTTCCTCTTGAAAATTAAAAAAAATTGTTAAAAGTTTGTGGATAACGTATTGATATCTTGGGGTTGGCCCAAAACGCCGGGTTTTGGAGCGCCTCTTTGTGGGGAAGGTTATGGCTGATTTGGAGTACAGAACATTTTGGGATAAGACCCTTTCCCTGCTCAAAAAGGAGCTGGGGGACGAGGAATATGGTATTTGGTTCAATAAAGTGGAGTATCTTCGGACAGAAGGGCAGGTACTGTACGCTTTAGTGCCGTCAACCTTCTTTCTGGAAATGTTCAAGTCCAAATATTTACCCCGAATTACCAGCAAACTTGGGGAGTTGGCGGGAGAAGGCCTGACCATTACTCTGGAAGTCCCAAAGAAAGGGGAAAAAAGCCGGGGAGCGCCCCCCCATCCGCCCCATGTTGAAGGAAATCCGGCCCCTTCCGGGCAAAAAAACCCTTCTTCCAATGATTCAGGTTCCGCCCAAACCTCCGCCGCCAAAGAGGGCAAAAAAAACAACTCTCAGCTTCAGGAAGAATACACGTTTGACACCTATGTGGTAGGGGAAGTAAACAATTACGCCTATAACGCAGCATTGGCGGTGGCCCGGAATCCCGGAATTTCCAAAATTTACAACCCATTGCTTATTTATGGCGGAACCGGGTTTGGAAAAACCCACCTTATGCAGGCCATAGGCCACTATATTCACCAAAATAGCGATCTTAAAATCCTTTACATCACTGGCGAAGGGTTTATGCGGGAATTCGTGGAAACAGTGGCCCTTAGCCAGAAAAACAAGGACGCCTTTGCTAAGAAATATCGCAACGTTGACGCCCTTTTGATTGACGATATTCATACCATTGAGCGGGGTGTGGGAACCCAAGATGAACTTTTTTATACTTTCGAGGCCCTTTATAACAAGAAAAAACAGATGATTTTTACCTGCGACAGACCCATTTCGGAGCTAAAGGGCATGGCCCCTAGGCTTCAGTCCCGTTTTCACTGGGGGTTAAGCGTAGAACTCCAGTTGCCACGGTACGAAGAACTTATAGCCATATTAAGAAAAAAAATGACGCTTAAAAAAATGGAACTGAAAAAGGACATTTTCATTTCCGATGAAATAATAGAGATGATAATAAAAAACATATCCTCCAACGTGCGGGACATGGAAGGGGCCTTAAACAAACTGATGGGTTACGCCGACTTGGTAAATAAGCCCGTTACCGTAGAGATTGCCCAAAGGGAACTTAAGGACATATTTGCCGATCCCAAGCAGGGAAATATGTCTATGGACCTAATTCAACGGGTAGTAGCGGAGGAATACCACCTTACTCCAAACGATTTAAAGGGCAAGAAAAGGACAGCTAGCATTGTGCGTCCCAGACAAATATCCATGTATTTGTGCCGGGAACTTACCGAATACTCGTTAACGGAAATAGGTCAGGTTTTTGGGGACAGGGATCACACAACCGTTCTTCATTCCTGTAACCGTGTAGAGGAAGAAAGCCGTTCCGACACAAACCTTTATTCGTCTTTGGAACGGCTTAAAAGAATGATTAAAGAGCATAATGTCAAATAACTGTTATTAACAGGTGTAAAAAAGAGGCGGAACATATGTAGAATGTGGAAAGTGTTGATAATTTTGAAAAAACGTGCCTTTTTTCCAGAGCTTGCAATTTACGTAACTATATGCAGTATATATAATTAGGCGCGTTTTCCACAAAAAAGCGTACCTACTACTACTATTATTAAATTTATATATAGTATATAATAAGACAGGAGAAACTATGAAGTTTACATGCGAAAGAAGCGTATTGCTCAAAGAAATAACCATAGCGAACGAGATAATATCCTCGAAAAACGTAATTTCCATACTTTCCAATATTTATTTGGAAGCAAGCGACAATATCCTTACTATCAGGGCCACTGATATGAAGGTGAATTTTGAGACAAAAGTTCCGGTAGATGTCATTGAGCCGGGGAGCGTAACCGTTTACGCCGACAAATTCAACGGAATACTCAATTCCATTCCTGATGGGGAGATAGAATTTGACCAGCAGGATTCAAGAATAAACATCAAAACGGCAGTAAAAAAGGCGAAATTTCAGCTTAAAAGCATTTCTTCCGAGAAATTTCCTGAATTTATAGCGGCAGGTACGGATTTTTTCGAGATGCCCATAAGGGAACTTAAAGACATGATAAGAGAGACCATTTTTGCCGTTTCTAATGACGAAACCCGGTACTTTATGAATGGGGTTTTCTTTGAAAAGGCTGAAAATAAGTTTGTTATGGTCGCTACTGACGGCAGAAGGCTTGCTTTTATCAATAAATCGACGGAATCAAAGGTGTCGGATTTTTCGGGCATAATAATTCCCTCCAAAATACTCAATATTGTGATGAAACGCGCTGGCGACGAAGGAATGGCGGAAATTTGTGTAAGCGACAAAAACATATTTATCAATTTTGGTTCTTACAAGCTTTCTTCGGTGCTTATTGAAGGGCAATTCCCGAATTATCGCCGGGTTATACCTGAAAATCAGGTAAACAGTTTTACTGTTAACCGTGTGGAAATGCTGGATGCCCTTAAACGTGTGTCGTTATTGGTGGAAGAAAAGTCGCACAGGGTTTATTTGGGGCTTTCATCCGGGGCGATATCGGTGTATTGCGAGGAAAATGATATAGGAAACGCTAGGGAAGAAATTTCCTGCACATACGAAGGGGAAGAACATACCATAGCTCTTAATTACCGCTATATCGAAGAGCCTTTTAAGGTAATGTCCACGGACGATATAAGTGTCCTTTTTACCGATCCGAACAAGACTATTACCATAATGCCGGTTCCGGAAAAGGACTTTTTTCATATAGTCATGCCCATGCAGCAAGACTAGCATTTTTGTTGTGGGTTTTGCCTTTGTCAGAACTGTATCCTTCCGCAACCTTGCTGACACGGAAGTGGACGTAAGGGGGAAGGATGTATTTCTTGCGGGGAAAAACGGTCAAGGCAAGACCAATTTTATAGAATCCCTGTATTTTTGTTCGTATGCGTCCTCTTTCCGGGGGGTAAAGGACAAAGAGTTAGTCCGAAATGGGGAAAAGGACTGCTCCGTAGCCGTGTCTCTTGATACGTCCCTGTATTCAAAAGTCAGCGTACAGATTAAAGACGGAAAAAAAGTAATAACGCTGGATGGTAACCACCTGGAAGACCGGAAAGAACTTCTTTCGGTAGCGCCTGTCATTATATTTTGCCACGAGGACATGGAATTTGCGGCAGGAACCCCTGAAAGGCGGCGCTGGTTTTTTGATCAAACCCGCAGTATTTGGGATTCCCTTTACTTGGATGACCTGCGAAAATACCGCCATGTACTGAAAACCCGTAACAGCCTATTCCGCAAAAACGGCAATACCCGGCCCGGCCCTGAAATTTTTGCCATGCTTGACGCCCTAGACCCGCAATTAGCCCACTACGGCTTGGAGCTTAAGCGCAAAAGGCAGGAAACCGCAGAAGAATTCTCCCTTATTTTTGAACCCTTGTACCGGGAGATTTCCGGCATAGCCGGTATTGGCGTTACGTATATCCCCTCGTGGAAGGGCGATGATGTATCAAGCATTACCGCCCAACTGTGCGGAAGGCGGGAAGCGGACATTTCCTTTGGGGCATCACTTTCAGGCCCGCACCGGGATCGATATCTGTTTACCAAGGAAGGGGAGGATTTTTCGGCACGGGCATCTACAGGCCAGCGGCGGCTTTTAAGCCTTTTGCTTCGAGTTGCTCAGGCAAAAGTTTTTTCGGAAAAGACCGGAAAAAGACCCGTTTTGCTTTTGGATGACGTGCTTTTAGAGCTGGACAGGGAAAAAAGGCGTAATTTTCTTTTGGCTATGCCCGAATACGAACAGGCGTTCTACACGTTTCTTCCCGGAGAATATGACAATTACCGCAAATCTGATACGATTGTGTATCGCATTGAGTCTGGTCAGGTTAAGCATGAGAAAAGCTGGTGATATTATTTCCGGAATGTTCAGGGAAAAATTTGGGGACGGCTTTATGGAAACTGCCCGTTCCGCCTCTGGACTGTTTTCTTCTTGGGCTCAGGTAGTTACGGAGGTTTGGCATCGAGCGGAAAGAACGGCGAAAACCGGGGATGTCCCTGCCGCCGCAGTTCATTCACGAATCCGGGAGCTGGAACGGGGAGTGCTTTTGGTCGAGGCTGACCATCCCGGCTGGGTTCAGGTACTCCAGACCAGACAGGAAGAGATACTTTCGGCAGTTCAGCGACGGAATCCGGACATGGACATTCGGGCCATAGCGTTTAGGCTAAGCAGGGAGCCTTTGGATTAAGGCTACAGTATGTGCCATAGGAACAAATTTTACCCACTGCCAGCAGAAAGGGGCTTGCCAACCGTCTATAAGTACGTGTAGAATGGCTTAGAGGTAATGTTATGAACTATAACAAACGCTTGGTTCCGATTTGCATTATCTACATAGACGGGCGGCGGCTGAACGTTGGCTGCGAGGGGGCGTTCCGCTCCGTGAAGGTTATAGACACCTTGGACAACGTAGGCGAATGTACCGTCCGCTTTGACTACGTCGACTTGGGCGCAGAAAACTGGAAAGCGCTAGGAACGGACTGCCTTGAATCTGACATTTCTGTTCACATAGGCTACAAAGACGACACACGGGAAATCTTTAGCGGCAGAGTTACCCGCGTTAGCGTTAAGCACCCTGAACGCGGCCCGTCCACATGCAGTGTAAGAGCGGCCTCTTACCTGTCCCTGCTGGATCACGGTACGCATATCCGGGCGTTCGAGAATATCACCCCGTCCCAGGCGATACGGGACACCCTTGCCCGCTATAACCTACAGATGGCGGAGTATGAGTCCTTTGGCCCGGTAATTCCTTACTGGGAGAGCTACGAGAAAACAGACTTGCAGACAGTGCAATACATCGCCAAACGCTACGGGCGGGACATTTGCTGTGTGGGGAAGAAGGTATACGTAAAACGGCTTATGACAATGCGGCA
>Ga0123355_10000938_pt1 | contig 40318 bp, 29 predicted proteins | sample TergutEmb28metaG_3_FD_89872 | JGI IMG/M metagenome (GOLD analysis project Ga0123355, IMG submission 89872) | Embiratermes neotenicus P1 segment gut microbial communities from Petit-Saut dam, French Guiana - Emb289 P1 | ecosystem: Host-associated > Arthropoda: Insects > Digestive system > Gut ...
AGGTATTATTAAATTGAAGGGTAGGAAACGAAAATCCAACAAATAATAAAAGCGCGTAGGGATAATGACAAAGTTCGTCATAATCACTCACGCGCATAAATTCAGCTTTAGGATAATCCTATGGGGGGCACCACATACAAATCTGTAGCAATACACAAAACAAACCTCATTTACATTCGACGATATCCATACTAAAGATGCACCAAAAATATGGATTGAAAATAAAGTCAGTTTATAGTATACTAACAGCGTTGCAGCGGCAAGCTAAACTTGTGCCTGTGAGTGATACGAGTAATCACCTACAGCCTCCGTGACACCCCTGGTAAGGTGTCGCGGACGTTGCACCGAAAGGCAAGCCTTTTTCTAAGTTTTCATTTCAAAAACATTCTAACACTTTCCTAGGAATAGTTCAAGCTATTATTTCATTTTTTTGTAAATTTTTGTGATTTCAAATTATGTTCATAGCAAATTTAGCGTGATTTTTAACGGAAGTTCATATAAAATAATAACCGCAGGTAAATTCATAACCATTTGCGAATGTTGTTGCTATGATTATGGAAATAATAGTAATGCAAATTAAAGTGAACGCAATGCAGAAAATAGGAGGTGCGCAAGTAATATGTTGGTTGAATTTAGTGTAGAAAACTTTCGTTCTTTCAAAGATAAAGTTACGTTTAGTATGCTTGCATCTGAGGTCACTGAACATGAAGATACAAATGTAACCACCCTTGATGATGGCACACGACTATTAAAGTCGGCAGTAATTTATGGGGCAAATGCTTCCGGAAAAAGCAACTTAATGTTAGCTATGGCATATATGTCTGACTTCGTTTATAGGTCTTACTATATGCAGCCGGATGAACCCACGAAAGTTATTCCATTTAAATTGGATGCAGATTGCAAAGAAAAACCAAGTAAGTTTGAGGTGATTTTTTATTGTGATGGCATAAAATACGCATATGGGTTTGCAGTAACTAACAAAGAAGTGCCGGAAGAATATTTATATACTTTCAAAAGTGAAACTGATGAATTGCAAATGCTTTTTTCACGAGATGCTACAAACGAAAAAGAATATGATTTTCCTGATGGAGAAGATAAAGGTTTATTAGAGAATCTATGTCAATTTAATGCTCGTAACAAACTCTATCTCTCAACTGCTGCTTTACTAAATTACAAAAAAATTACCAATATTTACAATTGGATGTGTGATTTTACTCTTCAAATTTATAACTTTATTCAAACTTTTAACACCTCGTATAATATTCTGCGTGATGCTGCTTATTATGATAAAAATGCAGACGTAGCTAAATCAGTGCCTATTGTCAATAAAGCTATAGAATGGGTTAAAGAAATTGATACTGGTATAAGCGAAGTAACTGTTGTACAAAATCCTGATTCATTTGATGATGACTTCTTTAATAATACCACCATGGAAAAATATATTAAATTACTGAATAACTTCAAAACTATGCGTGAGATTATGAATTCTGATGGAAGTCGTTCTAAATTTGAATTTAAATTTTTTGACGATGAATCACTGGGTACTAGTAATTTCTTTACTATTGCAATAGCTGTGGCAGAAAAAATGTCATATGGAGGCATAATTTTAGCAGATGAATTGAACGCTGAGCTACATGTGTTTTGGACAAAGCGTATTGTAAGTTTTTTTCATGATGCTAAAAACAACCCTCTGCATTCTCAATTAATATTCACTACTCATGATACGGGTCTCCTTGACTTAGATTTATTTCGCCGTGATCAAATATGGTTTACAGAAAAAAGCCCTGATACCAGTGCTACAGATATTTTTTCGTTATACGATTTTGGAGATAAAACAGACGTAGATGTTAAAAAAGGGTATCTTTTAGGTGTTTATGGAGCTATTCCTTTTATTAGAGGTGGCTCAAATGTCTAAAAAACCATACATTTCCCCAAGAAAAAGCAAGCAAAAAACTCCTCGCCCGGTTGTAATTATTGTTTGCGATGCAAAAAAGACTGAGCCAATTTATTTTAGCCATTTCAAAAACAAAAAGCGGGATAAATTAATAGATGTTAAAGTCGTAAAAAGTGCCGCTGGAAAGTCCTACGATGCTATAATAAAAAAAGCTATTGAAAGTGCCAAAGGCGTAGAGGGCAAATGTACTGTTTGGTGTGTATCTGATACTGATGTTAACCACAATATTCCCAATGCTATGGACGCTAAAAATAAACAACTAAAAAAATATGTTGAAGATGCCAAAAAGCATGGTTTTGAAATCGCTTTATCCAATCCGTGTTTTGAATTTTGGTTTTTGCTACACTTCACATATACAGCAGCTAACTTGAAAGACTATAATGCCGTAGTAAACGAATTAGTTGCATATTTGCCTGATTATCAAAAAAATAGTGATGTTTACGATAAATTATCAAATAGGCAAACAACTGCTATAGATAATGCAAAAAAGCTGAGGCGTCACTACGAAGAAGAACAAAAAACACCCAATTTATGGGATGTATCCGTTAACCCTTATACCGATGTTTACAGACTTGTTGAGTCTCTTACATAAGATTGTGGTGATGTTTCCCAAAAAAAGCGAGGCTTTATCATTAAAATAGAGCCTTGCTTTTTTTAGAGGCTGTTTAAAAGCTCTCCAAAATGGGATAATTAGTTAAAAGCGCAATGAGTGTCTGATTATGCCAAAATGCAAAACCGCTTAAAATCAAAAGAATTTTCATGTTGATTTTTCTGACGAAACAGCATACAATAATATTGTGCCGAAAGGCATTAAAAATGTTGCCCGCTCTCTGATATGCGGCATATAAATGTTCGGAATAAAAATGTTGTTCGCTTCCCGGTATGCGGCTTACAAGTGGCTGGGATAAAAATGATTATTGCAGGGCTTCGCCTTTTATGTGCGAAGCCTTGTTTTATGGATAGGTGCATGAACATGGATAGTGGAAGATTTTGCTTTCTGGCAGACCGATATTATGAGGATTTTCCGGACGAATACCTTATGCGTAATAAGGAAGTTGTTGACGGCGTATTGCGTGACCGCCCTTGTTTTTTCGTGTTCCAAGATAGCGTAACTCCTGAAATTTTATGGCTTGTGCCAATTTCATCAAACTACGCAAAATATAAGGCGTTGTATGATAAAAAGGTGGAACGGTATAAAAAGTGCAACACTATTCGTTTTGGTGAGGTGCTAGGCAAGCAAGCCGCCTTTCTTATTCAGAATATATGTCCTGTCACAAAAGAATACATTCGTGAAGTTTACGTTGATAAAAACGGCGTTGAAATACAGATTGATGGCAGGATTGCCCAAGATGTTATTACCAATGCTCGTGAGGTTCTTGCCATAAGTAAGCGTGGTACAAAGATTATTTTTCCTGATGCGAACGCTATACATAAGGCATTGTGTGAACGAGTTGTTTCGGCTAAATCGGAAAAGGCTCTGGCCGGTTCGGTTGAATCTGTGTAAATGCTTTATTACAGCCACAAAAGTTCCGGTTGAATTTTCCCAAATCTACATTTCCTAAGCTTGCTCATACTGCTTTTTTAGCTCTTGGATACGTGTGCGGCTGGTTTCGCGGTTACGTGCATTTTCATCTTCAATAGCCTTTGTTTCTTTAAGGCCGGTCATAATAACCTTCCAGGTTTCTTCCATTGTTTCCAATTTAATGCTTGGCGCACCTGCCATACGTGCAATCTGTTGACTTTGGCTTGAAATATTTTGCGCATTTTTTAGCATCATCTCATTGGTACGCGCATCCAATTCTGCCATAGAATCTGCTACTAACTTTTGACGCTTTGCGGCTATAGCCTGAATCAAACCATTTTTAAAAACCGGGATTGTTACTACAAATGCCGAATTTATTTTTCCAATTAACTTTGTATTTCCACGTTGCAACATCCTAATTTGTGGGGCAGTTTGAAATGCCACTTGCTTTGCCATTTCCAAGTCAAAGGCTCGCTGCTCCAAAAGATCAATAGCATTGCGCATTGATTCCATTTCTATCATTGCCATTTGATCGCCGTTTCTTGCACGCTCTTCTAAAGATGGAAGGGCATGAAGCTTCAGCTCTTCGGCCTTTAATTCTGCCGCTGCAATATATTTTTCTAAAGCAAAAAAATAGTTGTAATTTTCGTGATATAGCTCTTCCAAAATTTTAGTTGAGCTTTTCATTTCTGTTTCATATTTTTTAATTTCAATGTAAATTTTATCAATTTCAGATCCCATGGTCTGATATTTTTCCAAAACCTTATCCATCATATTTTTTCCCCTGTTGAAAACACGAGAAAGTAGCCCCTTATCTTCTGTAAAATCTTTTGGATCAAACTTATCCATAACTTTAGTCAAATTTTTAATTAATGCACTTGATTCTTCCATGCTTGAAGATTTTGTTGTAGCCAATATGCGGTCTGCAAAGCCTGATATTTTTAAAGATGATTCTTTTCCAAATTCAATTAGTGAAACCTGGTCTTTTATATCAATTGACTGTACAAGTTGCCGCACTTCCGGGCTGTTTCTAAGTTCTTCTTTCAACTTATTAGGATTGTTTAAAACCTCTTCTTGCTTATCTAATGTTGTTACTAAATCCATTTTTTTTATATCCTCTCTGAAATGTGTTCTCATTTACTTACAAGTTTATTAAAAAAGCTTTTTACTGCTTTTTTATTTCTTGTTACACGGCACGACAAGTCTAGTTGCTGTTGGTGGCTTTCTTCAAAACTGATATCTTCAAGCCAATGACTATCAAATAAACCGGAGTCTACATGCAATTCTAAATCTCTTTGCCCTGTTGGGTTAAACAAGATGATATCCATTCCCAGTTCATTAAGTAATAATATACGGGCGGCATCTGAACGAGAAAATTCGCCCGATTTCCCATCATTAAAAATTACAAACTTAGGTACAGTTTGAGAATAGTCATATTGCTGCAATATTTGAAGAATATTCGCCGGAATCTCCAACGCTTGTGAAAATAAGTAAAGTTCTATATCCTCATTTGTGGCCTTTTTCAAATGAGCTTTTTTTACATAACGTGAAATAGCACTTACCAATCCAATCTGTAACCCTTTAGGCAAATGACCATATTTCCACCAATCCGCTTTAATCAATTTATTGCTATCTAGTGTTCCGTTAACAAGCATTTTCTGAAAATGGAAGCGATGATACCCTTTCACATCATCAGAAAATGGAAATTTATGCACATCTATTGTTAGCTCAGATTCCACCAAGTCTCTATATCTATGAGCGTAATCTACACGATCTTTGGAAACACCACAGATTTTTGAAAAAAGCACAGGTACATAAACTGTCTCATTTTTAACTTCAAAGCTAGGGCGTATAAAAGCCTTTGCTTCGCTAATTAGCCGTACTTCATCATAGGTTGTATGCAATGTAATTGAATGGGGAGAATAATCTCTAAATTGCCATGGCTTAAACAAATAAGTACCGTCCTGATGCAGCATTTGCTCTAATTCGGCAGAAGCTTTTTTTGCAACAGTCGCTTCACGCATAGGCTTGGACGTTGGAAGAGGTTCTAATGCTAAGGTGTTCGGATAACTTTGAATAGAAATTTCGATGCCCTCTAAAGCAGGCGAAAAAATATTTTTCCCTTCCGGATGAAATACAAGCACATCCAGCCCCAACAACATTAAAAAATAAAGGAAATAAACCTCACTTTTTGTTGCATCCCCATACCAGATAATTTTATTTGTAAAATCCTTCAAATAAGTCCACGACCATTTTATTGTATCAGTTAAAACTCGGCTTAAATCTTGGTGAAAAAGCCCTTGGTGCCGACTTTCAAAAGTTTTAAGTAATTGAGTGTACATACTACGAAGATGGTCATAATAAGTATGCTCCTTTAGAGGAAGCAAAGATTTACCGTCAATAAAGGCTATAAAACGATTTATTGACATGTTCTTGTTTTCCCTGTGAAAGTTCATAAGCTGCTGAATTTCTTGAAATCGCTTGTTATCTATATGCTTGTCCAAACTACCACTTGTAAAAACTTGAACATCGTCCCGATCATAAACCATGTTATAAAGAAATTCTTTATAAGTAAATACATCCCAAGGTGTTCCCAAGATTAAGCCCGCAACTTGAGTGTATCCTTCCCTTTCCGGCAGAGGCTTATTAAAAGCCTCTTCCCAGTTGGATGCAGATATTGGAAAGGGTTGTATGTTAAATTGCATAATTTTGTCACCTCTCAATTGACCGCAGGTTTTAGCGTAATTTGACATTTGTCTTATTATGCCTGTCCGCTCTATTATAGAGTGTAAATGATTTTTTTTAAACCAGCAAAAAATGTACGATTGCAATTTTTGTGATATTATGTAAATATAGATAAAGTTACACTAATTATTTTCATTTTTTGCAAAATGTTGTTGTAATTACTCGAATACAGGAGAGAGATATAATATGGAAAAGTACGGCCTAAGTAGTGATCAAGTAAAAGCCTCAAAAGAAAAGCATGGCGATAATAGAATTACAGAAGTGGCATCAGAAGGGTTTTGGGATAAATTTTTAGGCAATCTAGGCGATCCCATGATAAAAATTTTGTGTGTTGCTTTAGTAATTAATGTTATTTTTGTTTTTCTTGGGCAAACAGAATGGTTTGAAGCTCTTGCAATTGCCATTGCGGTTTTAATTGCAACTTTAGTTTCAACAATTGCAGAGTACAAAAACGAGAATGCTTTTCAAAAACTGCAAGAAGATGCATCTCAAATTGTCTGTAAAGCATATCGTGATGGGCAAATCACACAAGTTTTGATAGACGATTTAGTGGTTGGTGATTATGTTCTTCTTCAACCGGGAGATAAAATTCCGGCAGACGGAATTCTTTTTAATGGTGAACTTGGCGTTGATCAAGCAATTCTTAATGGAGAAACCCAAGAGGCTCGCAAAATTCCTATGCCTGAAGGCCATGAAGATAGTGAATCCGGGCTGGATTTTCTTAACGAGTATAAAGTTTTCAGAGGTTCGGTAGTATGTAACGGAAACGCGATAATGATTGTTACTACAGTAGGCGATAAGTCCGTTTATGGGCAAATTGCAAGCGAACTTCAACAAGACGACGACCGCGATACCCCTCTTAAAGTGAAATTGCGTAAACTGGCAGAAGATATCAGCAAATTTGGTTATATCGGTGGTATAGGAATTGCACTCGCGTTTCTTTTTCAACGCATTGTCATCCAAAATGACTTTGATATGGCTTTAATAACCGCATATGTATCCAATTGGATGGTATTGATCAACGATATAATTTACGCTGTAAAATTTGCCGTAATAATAATCATTATGGCTGTTCCTGAAGGGCTTCCTTTGATGATTGCCATAGTTTCTTCCCTAAATATGAGAAAAATGCTTAAAAATAATGTTTTGGTTCGGAAGCTTGTAGGAATAGAAACCGCAGGCAGCCTAAACATTCTTTTTAGTGATAAAACAGGAACTATTACAAAAGGCGAACTTGAGGCTATTACATTTATTTCCGGGGGAGGCACAGAATTTTCTACACTGGATAAAGTTGGCGAAAAGCTTAAAGAGATGCTTTCCATCAGCATTCACAGTAACACAAGTGCGCACATGGGAAAAAGCGGAGATGTTGTAAAAGCAATTGGCGGAAATGCAACAGAACGAGCCATTTTAAATTTTGCCCTTTTGAGAACACCTACGGTTAATGTGTCTATTACTAATACAATACCATTTAATAGCAATAACAAATATTCAGCAAGTCAAATCAATGGAGACTACAACCTTACTCTTGTAAAAGGTGCCCCGGAAAAAATTCTTGAAAGATGCACACATTATTATGATGAAGATGGACAAGTTGTTCCACTGACAGACTTATCTGCAATAAATGACAAAATTGACGAAATGGCATCAAGGGCAATCCGTGTATTGGCACTTGCTACAACCGGCAAAGAAATAGATGGTGCTCATTTGCCTGAATGGAATGACGGTGTCCTCGTCGGTATTATTGGCATTCGCGATGAAATCCGCCCTGAGTCAGTTTCGGCAATCCAACAAGTGCATAGCGCAGGTGTTCAGGTGGTAATGATTACCGGCGACCGCATGGAAACAGCATCAGCTATTGCAAAAGAGGCCGGCCTGTTAAAAAGCGATACAGATATTGCAATGACTTCAGACGAGCTTGCAAAGCTTTCTGATGACGAATTAAAGAAAATGCTGAAAGATATTCGTGTTATCGCAAGGGCATTGCCAAGCGATAAGAGTCGTTTGGTTCGTATTGCGCAAGACCTTAACCTTGTTGTAGGTATGACAGGTGACGGTGTTAATGATTCGCCTGCACTTAAAGCGGCAGATGTTGGGCTTGCTATGGGCAGCGGCACAGAAGTTGCTAAAGAAGCCAGTGAAATTATTATATTGGATGACAACTTTAATTCTATTGACCAAGCAATACTGTATGGTAGAACCATTTTTAATACAATCAGAAAATTTATAACATTCCAGCTTACTATCAACTTAGCCGCGGTAGCAATATCTTTTATTGCGCCATTGCTTGGTATGAATCCGCCGTTGACCATAATACAAATTTTGTGGCTTAACCTTGTAATGGATTCATTGGGTGCGCTTGCCTTTGGGGCAGAACCTGCACGAAGAAGATATATGCAAGAAAAGCCTAAGGACAGAAACGAAAATATTATAAGCAGTTACATGAAAAGTTCTATTGGCATCGGATCATTGGTAGTATTCGGGCTTAGCTTGTTTTTCCTGCTTTCAGATATCCCACGTACAATTTTCCGCTATGCACCCGATGACAGATATCTTATGACCGGATTTTTTGCATTCTTTGTGTTCATCTATGTATTTAACGCCTTTAACATACGTACCGAAAAACTTAACTTGTTTGAAAACATCGGCAAAAACAAAGGCTTTTTAGCCATAATTGGTTTAATTGCAACAATACAGTTGCTAATGACATTCTTAGGCGGCCCGGTATTGCGTACTTACGGCTTAGTGTGGAATGAAATGCTGTTTGTAATGGGGCTTGCTTTTATCATTATACCTGTTGATTTGCTACGTAAAGTTATTTTTAATGCAACAGCGCGAAGTTAGGAGGACAGTTTATGGGAGTAAATTTGCAAAAGGGACAAAAAGTTGACCTTACAAAGGGCAATGCCAAACTTAGTACGCTTATGGTAGGGCTTGGTTGGGATGAAGCTGAAGGCCCGGCCGGCAAGGGTCTTTTTGGTAAAATTTTCAAATGGAATATTGACTGTGATGCAAGTGTTCTTGTGCTAACGGATGGCAAATTAGAAAGTGACAGCGATCTTGTTTACTTTGCTAATAAAAAGCATAAATCGGGAGCAATTGTACATCAGGGTGATAATCTAACAGGTGGCAGCGATGGTGATGACGAACAAATTAAAGTTGACCTTGACAAGCTTCCTGCAAATTGCGATAAACTAGTTTTTGTAGTAAATATTTTTATGGCAAAAACTAAAAAACAGCATTTTGGTATGGTAAATAATGCATTTATCCGCATTGTTAATGACCAAACTGGCGAAGAACTTTGCAAGTACAATTTATCTGAAAATTATGACAATATGACTGCCATGATTTTTGGTGAAGTTTATCGGCATGAAAACGAGTGGAAATTTTCAGCTATCGGCGAAGCAACAAAAGACCCCGGATTAAGGGAGCTTGCCGCCGGGTATTCTTAATCAAGGATTGTTTCAGATGAAAGTAACGGCAATTGCCGTGAAAATATAATTTCTATTAATTATCAAGGAGGAAAAATCAATGGCAGTAAATTTGCAAAAAGGTCAAAAGGTTGATCTTACAAAAGGAAATGCAGGTTTATCAAAAATATTTATCGCACTTGGTTGGGATACAAATAAGTATGACGGAGGTCATGACTTTGATTTAGATGCAAGTGCATTTTTGCTTGGTTCAAATGGCAAAGTACCGTCAGATAAGGATTTTATATTCTACGGAAACCTTGCCCATTCCAGCGGTGCTGTAGAACATACAGGTGACAACCTGACAGGTGAAGGTGAGGACGAGGACGACGAAGTAATTAACGTTGATCTTTCAAAAATACCTGCCAACATCGACAAAATTGACTTTACAGTAACTATTCATGAAGCCCCTGAACGTGGGCAAAACTTTGGAATGGTTTCAAATGCGTACATTCGTGTAGTTAATTCAGTCAATGGTGAAGAGCTTATTCGTTATGATTTAGGCGAAGATTATTCTGTTGAAACTGCCATTGTTGTAAGTGAAATATACCGCTCCGGGTCAGAATGGAAATTTAATGCCATCGGCAGTGGCTTTAAGGGTGGATTAAAGGCACTTTGTGAAAATTTTGGTGTTAATGTTTAAATCGTGAACCTTTCATAAATTTAAGTAGCTGTTTTCATAGCTTCTTGATAGACCTGTCTGCTGCCTCATTCTATTATTTCCTTCCATTGCCGGCAGACAGGTCTACTTTAGAAGCAATTCATGCTTCTTATTAAGGAGAATTTTTATATGCCCGTAGAGCTTAGGAAAGGTCAAAAGGTTAATTTATCTAAATCTGTAGAATCAAACGAATTTATAATTAATTTGAATTGGACACAGACAATTAAAAAAAAGGGGCTTTTTGGCACGACAAAATCACAGGCCGTTGACTTAGATTTAGGTGCATTTGTTGAGCTTAGCAATGGTAAAAAACATTGCATACAAGCATTGGGAAACTCGTTTGGAAGTCTTACCGACGTTCCCTATGTCATGCTTGACGGAGACGATAGAACCGGCGAATCTACCGACGGGGAAAATCTTCGCGTTAACGGCAAAATGTCCTCAAATATACGGCGATTACTTATATATACATTTATATATGAAGGTGCGGCAAACTGGCAGCAAGTAGATGGTATTGTAACAATCAAGTGCCCCGGAGCAGACGACATTGTTATAAAAATGGATGAATACAACAGCAATAATAACATGTGTGCTATTGCCCAAATTACAAATATAGACGGAAATTTTTCTGTTGAAAAACTGGTTAACTTTTTTAGTGGGCATGAACTGATGGACAAGCATTTTGGCTGGGGATTTAAATGGACTGTTGGAAGAAAGTAAATAAAAGGGCCAACCAAAATTATTAAAATAAATTTTGGTTGGCCTTTAAGCTTTCTAACATCTAGCTAGATATATGTTAGTTTAAAATGGAGTTGGAACTCCACATGGGTATATAGTATGAATTGTCATAAGAGAAAAATTCGGAGTATCCGAAAATGCTTTTTCTTCTACTTGAAGCTCTTGTAAAGACAACACTAAATCTTTATTATGCATTGATTTCACCTCCTTTTACCATGGATGGGCACATGGGAGAGTATGAATTGTCATAAAAGAAATATTCGGAGTATCCGAAAATGGTTTTTCTTCTATTTGAAGCTCCTGTAAAGACAGTACTAAATCTTTATTGTACATAAATCGCACCTCCTTTTCTTTGAATATATGAACAATATCTCTTTAAATTTTCCGGTATTTAGCTAAATAAAATGGTTTAACAATATTAAAGAACTGCACATGGGAATATAGTGTGGAGTGTAAGATGTGAAACATTCGGAGTATCCGAAAATGTTTTTTCTTCTACTTGAAGCTCTTGTAAAGACAACACTAAATCTTTATTATGCATTGATTTCACCTCCTTTTGTCTGATATAGTGAATATTTTTTTAACTTCCGGCTATTTAGCCTAAATTATAGTTGGAACCGGACATGGAAGAGTATGAATTGTCATAAAAGAAAGATTCGGAGTATCTGAAAATGATTTTTCTTCTACTTGAAGCTCCTGTAAAGACAACACTAAATTTTTATTATACATTGATTTCACCTCCTTTTTGCTTGGGATATTTATGAATTAAGGTATTAGGGCGCGCTCCCATTACCCAATCATGCATCATTAGAAGCAGTGATCGTTGCCCCGGCTTGCTATATGGGGTAGTTTATTCCGAAATCGCATTCCACAGACTTTCTGATAGTGGAAGCCAAGCTATCGGATTTTTTCTTCTTGCCGATTCTATAGCTAATATAACGCCGGAAACTCCTGAAAAAAAGTCAGACGATAATCTATACCCTACTCTGCCGGATATAAAGATTTTATCTTCAATCTCAATTAAAAAGGGGCGTAATTTGTTTAATGTGTTTTTCATTTGATCATTGTTATCAAAACAATCAAGTATAAAGAAACTTGCTGCACCTCCTGCCAAACTTGGTTCTAAGCATATTCTGGCATCGGCGTTTCTTTTTAAACCGCTTAACTTATCTTCGTATATATTTTGATTGCTAACTTTTTGTAATATTATTATGGATAACCAAACACCTACAGATCCATTTGATAAATAGGGCAAAACACGATTTCTTATTTTGTCATGGACATTTAGCAGCCCTTCCCCGTTATCAAATAACCCATCAATATCTTTTTGCAAAGCAGCAATTGAACCGTTTAGATATTTCTCATTTTTTGTTGCATGATATAAAAATGATAGAAACATTGATAATCCTGAATATCCATCAAATAATCCTAAAGATAGGGCTTCCCAATCGGAGCCGTTTACCGCAATATCTTTTTCAACAGCCAATATAATTATATTGGCAATATCTTCGGCTTCTTTTAAATATTTTTGATCATCCGTTGCCATATACAAAGAAACTAAGGCTAGTCCAATACCTGCTAAGCCGGATCTAAAAGATAAGTCGTTACAATTTTTATCGTAGCTTTTTATTACTGCATCAATTATTTGCAAAGCTTCTTTTTGATAGCCACATTCATATAGCGTGCAAGCAATTCCGGCTTTTCCTGTTAGGTAGGCATTATTATATCCATGATTAAGAACTAAGTTAATTTTGGAATCTATCCATGATTTTATATCGCTTGTTAAAGAGGACAGTCTATTAAGAGCTAAAACAGCCCCAAACCCTCCGGTATGTATATTTAACATACCGCAATCAGTTTCAAATTGGCGTATATCTCCATTTATCAAGCTTTCTGATTCGATTTTACAATTATGAAGCAATGCTGCTTTAAGCTTTTTAATTATTCTTTCTTGGGTATCGTAATATTCTGCTATGGAGCCGCTTTCTATTATTTGTTTAGCTTTTTCATACGTATTATTAAAAATTTCATCAGATTTAGGTATATTTTTGCAGCATTCTATTTGAAAATCATAAAAATAATCGTAAAATTGGGAACCAAAATTATCATATATCCATAAACAATGAGAAATATTTATATTTGCATCAAAATCAAATACAGGTGCAATTGGTAATAGCAAATAATGTAGAATACGGTTTAGCGAAAACCAGTCCTCATCTTTTGCTAATTTACTTTTGAGACTGTGAAATCCACGTGTTACAACCACTTTAGCAGAATCAACATTGGCTTCTTGGGCAACTTCAAAATCAATAATTTTTATGTTGAAATTAGCGTCAACAATAATATTTTGAACATGCAAATCACACATTGCGATACCGCGGCTATGCATTTCTGTTACTATATTTTTTAATTTGTTCATTATTAAAATTACATTGTCTAAATATTTTTTGATTTCAACATTTTCAACAGGCATAAATGGATAGTTTCTAGTAATCCATGTTGTAAGTGCATTACCTTCTGCAAATTCCTCAACCAAAAAGGTGTGTTCCCATATTTTGAAATAATCTACGGCATTTATGATACCTTCAACATCATTTAATTTAATTAAAGCATCATATTCAATTAACAATCTATCGGCGGCGGCCTTATTGTTAGAGTCAATTCCGATTCCTAACCTAGCTTCTTTAATAAGAATTTTTACTCCATCTGCTTCTCTTTTGCCAACATAAATTCCGCCGGAATTAGAAAATTTTAAAACTTTTTCAATTTTATAAAGATCCATTTTTGTTTCTTCTTTTGATAAGTTTTCATTCTCAAATAGTTCGTTTTGCTGATTTAATTCTTTTGGCTCTTCTATAAAATCAGGCAAATAATATTTAGGCTCTCGGATATCGGGAACTAAATTGCCGGTGGAATTATATATACAATAATCACCATTATCGTTTACAATTTTTTCAAAAGCTCCATATCTATAAAAAATATTACTATTTTTCCACTGTTTATCTGTCAAAATATATGGGCCTTTTGGAAAATCTTTTAATGCCGCATATAATAGATTAAGTAGTATGATAAATTCATCATTTTTTGGATATATAGTTATAAATTTGCCGGAGCTAATTCTATTTCCATGTTTTGAGTACATTTTTAGTAGTTCTTTTTTGCCTTTAACATGTTTAAAAGATATTTTTTCATCTAATAAAATTTTTGAAACAGTATCTAAGGTTATTTCTGCATTACTATAATCGGTGCTAACATGAATTTTCCAACCTTGAACAGGTAAAATTCTATTTTTAACATTATAAGATGCCCAAAACCCGTCAGATCTGTCAACAGTCCAACTATTGTTAACATTTTTTACAATAAAGCTTTCATCATTTTCATATACAGGCTTCACATAATATGTAGAAGTAGCACTCATATATTCAATATATTTTTCATAGATATTTTGCATTTGTATTCCTCCCAACTTAGAAGCTGTATTCAGCTTCTTAAAACATTTACATTTAACATTTATTTTAGTTAATTCCATTTTATAACATTAAATTCCAAATGTCAACACAAAATAATTCTTTAATGCATGAGGTTTTTTTTGAATTGCTATAAAACAAAAAGCCAAACAGGGAGGGAAAGTAGTCCTGAGTGGCTTTTTAAAATTGCTATGTTGCTATGTTAGTTCTCAATCAAAAAAACTTTGAAAACCCATTGCCAAAATTATCTAACAATGGTACAATGAAAACGTAACATTTGCAATTACAACGTTCGGTTGCGCCTAAGGAGGGCAACAACCGACGCATGAGGGGATGCCTACTAAACATCACCCTGCAAACACAGAAACTCTGTCGCTGTAGTATGCAACAGTATAACTTAGTTTTGCCTTTTTTACAAGGGTAAAGTTAGTTGTTTTGTTCAATAGGATACTTTAGTGCATTGTAGTACGTGTTTATTCATTTGAATTATGCGAATGGATGGTTTGAATAGCTTAATTATTTAATTAAAATATTCAGGCGTGCAGGTGGTGTTGATCGTTTTTGGATCAGGATCCCTGTACGCCTTTTTTGTATAGTTTTAGAAGCCGTATCTCAAGAGTTGAATGCAGCTTCCTATATAAATTAGGCTGAAAGGAGGAGAGTCCAATGACTTGAAAACTTGCTATGCTAACATCAACATAGTTAACATAGCACCCTAAAAATTGAATAAATACCTAAAGCCTATATAGCCTAGACGTTGCCTATGGCTAAAAAAAAGATACTTTGCTTATGTAGCAAGGTATCTTTTTTTATGATAAATTGGGGATCTACTATATACTTCCGTTTTCTGCCCATTGCTTTACAAAATTCATAACCTCTTCATAGGTAGGGCTTTTTGCATTGCGTACATAAAATCCGGAGGTGCATACCCCTAATGCAAGAGAATTTACAGGATCAAGCCCTAAAGCCTGGCCAAAGCAAAAACCTGTATTAAAATTATCTCCTGCGCCGGTGGTAAGTACAGGCTTTTCGCAAAACGGGCCTTCTACTTCATAATACCGACCATTAATGCAACAACAAGCTTCTTTTATTGGATGCACCACTAAACAGTAAATTCCAAGTTGGTTATAAAGTTTTACGGTAGTATTTTGGATACCATCATCTTCAATACCAAACACTTTTGCGATCTCAAACAGCTCTTTTTCATTAAGTCCCAAAACTGCCCTAAAGTTGCTTTCAAACTTGGCAATCAACTTCATAGCCGCTAAAATATCTTCCTTGTTTCGCTTTTCCGGGTCTGCCAGGTCAAAGAAAGCCAAAGGCTTTACAGGGCGGTTTGACAATAGCGGAAATACTTCATCAATTAATCCCTGCCATATTTGGCTCATATATGGTACCATAGTCCAGTTTTCCATTCCAAAAAGGTCACATTTATCAATCATTGCTGCAATCTCTTTGGGAGTGCCAACTACACTTTTAAATTTTTCCCAGGTTATACTGTTAAGCCCCGTAAGTTTTCCCATGATTATTTTTCCATCATCAAACTCTACTGCATCACTGTGCCCCGGGTCACATAAGCTGTATACTTTTTCGCATTTGCCTACCATTTCTTCAAATACCGGATGAATTGTTGGATCGCCCAAAGCTCCAATATAGGTAAGTTTTACACCATATGATAGCAAAGCATTTGAAAGTATTGGCCCGTTGCCGCCTAATTTAAACTTCATTGGCACCATTTCGATATTGGTACCAAGGCCGGATGCACGGCTAATTCTTTCGCCAAAGTCCGCTATAGTTAGGATTCTTGTAAAAGTCTCGAAATCATGCCGCTTGTCTACAAGATGGATTATTTCATCTACAAATCCATCAAGTCCTATAACCATAGACAGATTTTGCCCTTTGTTAGATTCCAAGTTTGAATATAAACTTTGCAATATATCTTTCATGGATATTTCTACATCCTTTCAATCATAAAGCCGTTTAAACGATTTACTATTATTGTAAAATCCGTCTTGTTGGCTTATCTCTCCCTGGATCGCCTTTGATATTTCTTCCATGTATGATTTAAAAGCATTTATGGCAGAATCCAAATCTTTATCATGGTGGCCGGGCAAAGATGATACAGAAGCTTGTGATTTTACTAAAAATTCTCCTGAATGGTCTTGATCCGGCAACACAAATTTTAACTCCAGCGGTGCTTCAAAATTCACATTAATTTCTGAAACTACTTTATCTAAGTACTCAGCATTAACCACCTCTTTATCTTGCACATTTTTTATTCTAGCTACAAAATCGTATACCATACTCACTCAGCCCTTTTAACATTAATTAAACTTTACGAATTAAATTTATCATCTCTTGTTTTAAATCATACAAGTTTTGTGATAAATCTACAGGAAACGTTTGTGGACGGGTTAGACGTTTATGTTCATCCCATAATGTTTCTCGTTCATTATGAGCCTTTTCCCGAATTTTCATCACATTAGATGCGTTGTATACACAACGTCCATTTATAAAAATCGGTTCAAGCAATTCCCTTGCACTATATGCACCGGATTTTAAAGTCATACGCTTCCAAGGGGCTAAGGGATCAAATACAGTGATATCTTGGTTTTCATTTATCACTTCGTCTGCCAAAGTTACCAGATCCACTTTTGCTTTGCCCGTTAACGAGTCGTATAACCTAAAAACCTTTTTCTCTGCGGGATTTGTTACCTTTGCCGGATTTTCTGACAATTTTATTTGGGATGTCCACTTGCCTGCTTGGTCTGTTTGTGCTGCAAGTTTATACACCCCGCCAAAAGCCGGATAATCTTTTGAAGTAATAAGATGTGTTCCTACTCCCCATGTATTAATACATGCATTTTGAGCTTTAAGGTCTGTTATTACATATTCATCCAAATCACCGGAGGCACTTATTTTTGCATCACAAAACCCGGCAGCATCAAGTTCTTTTCGTGCTGCTTTGGATAGATAAGCTAAATCCCCACTATCCAGGCGTATTCCATAATTTTTAAAAGTTATGCCCTTTTCTTGCATCTCTTTAAATATGGCAATAGCATTGGGTACTCCTGAACGTAAGGTGTCGTAAGTGTCTACCAGTAAAATACAATCATGAGGATATAAATCTGCGTATTGTCTAAATGCTGTAAGTTCACTTTCATGGCTCATAACCCAACTGTGAGCATGGGTACCCCGTATAGGAATGCCAAAACGCTTACCTGCCAGTACATTACTGGTTGCATGGCAACCTCCTATCATTGCAGCTCTTGCGCCATAAATACCTGCATCCGGGCCTTGCGCCCTACGCAAGCCAAATTCTAAAACAGTATCGCCTTGAGCTGCCCATAGAACCCGCGCCGCCTTTGTTGCAATCAAACTTTGATGGTTGATTATGTTAAGCAAGGCAGTTTCAATAAATTGTGCTTCTATAATAGGGGCCTTTACTCGTATTAACGGTTCGTTAGGAAAAATTACAGTGCCTTCAGAAACAGCGTAAATGTCTCCTGTAAACGAAATCCCTTTTAAATAGTCTATGAAGTCGTTACTAAAGATTCCTGTATCTTTAAGATATGCAGCATCGTCCGGCGTAAGTTGCAGGTTGCGGATATAATCCACCACCTGATCCAGGCCGGCCATTATGGAATAGCCGCCTCCGTTAGGATTTTCACGATAAAACATATCAAACACTGCATACTGAGTAAGCCTACCCATTTTTTCTGCATGATAATAGGCTTGCATCATAGTTAATTCATATAAATCCGTTAATAAAGTGAGGTTAGAGTTTTCCATTTATTTTTCATCATCTACCTTTAAAAGGCCATGCCAAAACCATCGCTGCCGGACTCATCAGCTTGGTTATCTTCGCGGCCAAATTGTTCAAGTACACCATAAGGGAAGCAAGCTCTTATTTCATCGCCTGTTAATTTTTCTTTCCTCATCAGTTCTTCAGAGATTTTATGCAATACTTCTAAATTTTCAGTAAGTATGCGCAAGGCTTCAGAATAGGCATCCTCTACCAGGCGTTTAATCTCGTTATCAATCATAGAGGCAACTTGCTCGCCATAATTACGTTGATGGGCAAAATCGCGGCCAATAAATACTTCTTGATTATCATTGCCTAACTGGATTGGGCCTACAACTTCACTCATACCAAACTTTACTACCATGTTACGTGCTAAGGATGTGGCTTTTTCTATATCACTTGCCGCGCCGGTAGTAATATCTTTAATTACAATGGTTTCTGCGGCTCTACCACCAAGACAAACGATGATTCGTTGTTCAAGTTCTTTTTTAGTGGAGAATTCGCCATCATCTTTAGGCACCGGCATAGCATAACCCTCAGCCATACCCGTAGGAATGATGGATACAATATGATTCCCCTTCATTTCAGACAGGATTTCATTCATTATTGCGTGGCCCGCCTCATGATAGGCAGTAATGCGCCGCTCTTTTTTTGAAATGACCCTGCTTTTTTTCTCAGTACCAATGGCTACTTTTATAAAAGACCTACGAATATGGTCGGTTTCTAAAGCTTTTTTATTTTCCCTGGCGGCCAGCAAAGCAGCTTCATTAAGAAGGTTTTCTAAATCCGCAGGGGTAAACCCGGGTGTGGTTTGGGCAACTTGTTTAAAATCTACATCTGATCCTATTTGCTTGCCCTTGGCATGAACTTGAAGAACAGCCTCACGACCTTTTACGTCGGGTGCTCTAACTACTACACGCCTGTCAAAACGTCCGGGACGCAATAAAGCCGGGTCAAGAATATCCGGGCGGTTAGTAGCTGCCAATATTATAACCCCTTCGTTAGTACCAAAGCCGTCCATCTCTACCAATAGCTGATTAAGGGTTTGCTCTCTTTCGTCATGGCCACCACCAAGACCTGCTCCCCTCTTTCTACCCACGGCATCTATTTCGTCTATAAATACAATACTAGCCGGATTGCGCTTAGCTTGCTCAAATAAATCTCTAACGCGAGAAGCACCCACACCTACAAACATCTCTACAAAATCAGAACCTGAGATGCTGTAAAAAGGCACATCTGCTTCACCTGCTACAGCTTTAGCAATATAAGTTTTACCTGTACCGGGAGGGCCAACCAGCAATACGCCTCTGGGTATACGAGCACCAATATCAATATATTTTTTTGGCATTTTTAGAAAATCGACTATTTCTGCAAGTTCAGTTTTTTCTTCTTCAAGCCCGGCTACTTGGGCAAAAGTCACCTTGTTTTTGCCATCAACTGTTACCCGTGCCTTACTTTTTCCAAAGGACATCATACGTCCGCCACCACCGCCGTTGGCACCTTGCACCTGGCGCATGATAAATATCAGCATAATAGCCGTAACCAGCAAAAACAGGAATGTTGGTATAAGCTGAACCAGCCAATTGGTACGCGGCGTGGGATCAACATCAAAATTAAGTCGATCCGCATCTAAATACGTATGAGCCAAAACCATAAAAGTATCTACACTGGGAATATTAATTACTCTGTCATGTAATTCTCCTACGCGCCTTACGCTAACGCGGGCGGCATTACCTACATCAGTTTCTCTAACCAGTCGAATGCTGTAGATATTACCTGTACGCAGATCATCAACCATATTCGCATAGGTATAAGAAGGTAATTGCTCAGTTTGGGGAGATAAAAGCCTTACTGCTGATAAAACAAATAATATGGTCAAAAATATGACCAAGTAAAGACTAAAGTTTTTTGCGTATTTATTCAAATCTTAACTCCTCTCTGATTCCATGCCTTTTTTACTCCACCATCATTTTTATAGATTAAGCACGCCAATATAAGGCAAGTTACGGTATAGTTGGGCATAATCCAAGCCATATCCTATCACAAACTGATCCGGGATAGTAAAACCTACGTAATCAGATGTCATTTCATGAATCACCCTTCTATCCGGCTTGTCCAGTAAACAGCACGCTTTAAAAGATGCAGGTTCTTTGGATAAAATATGCTTTTTTATAAATAAAAGTGTGTGTCCTGTATCCAAAATATCTTCCACCAAGAGTATATGCTTCCCGGCCGGATCAAAATCCAAATCTTTAGTTAGGCGTACTTTACCACTCGACGATGTACTATCACCATAGCTGGATGTACCAATTTGATCAAATTTAACAGGCATGTCAAGCTTTCTTGCCAGATCTGACATAAAGATCATAGCACCTTTTAGGGCGCATACTAAAGTAAGGGGTTCTCCCGCATAGTCTTTGTTAATGGTTTCGGCCAATTCATTAACACGTTGGCAAATGGCTTCTTCTGATATAAGTATGCTAATATTCTCGTTCATAATGTCATCCCGCTCCTCATTCTTTGGTTGGCTCTTTTTTTAAAACCGACACTTTCAATACTTTGCATCCGTCTTGGACTGCATAATCACTACTGATTCTTTCATTTTTGCTATCCTTGTCTATTATCCATAGGATATTGTTTCCCATTGCCAGCAAGGGTATGGTATCCCGCTGATTTCCGGGGATTTTACGGTCGCAAAATTCATCTTTAAGTTTCTTATTGCCTATGGTGATAGCGATCCTATCCCCCGGACATCTAGTACGAATGTGCAACTCTCCTATGATTTTATCATAGTTAAAATATTTCGTACATATCTCTAAGGAATTTACAAGCGAAGTTGTATAAGGAATTTTTCCAAGATTAACGTTAGGCTCTATAGATGCTAATGCATAGCAGTTTAATATGGGGATAAAAACAGGTTCATTTATGATAATTTTGAAACAAAAAGGGGTTGTATCATCAATTTTTTTTTGGATGAGCTTAGGTAATTTAGAAAGAACCAAAAAATCATATTCTCTTTGGGCGAAAAGTAAGCCCGGTAAATGAAATTTTTTCCCTGTTTGATTTGTAATAAGCGTTTCTATCTGCGAAATATGTTTTTGAGAAATGTCTTTTAAGCCTCCCGCTTTATGTAATCCCATACGGATTACCCGCCTTTGCATTGAAGCGGGAGATTGACAAAGAGTAGGTATGTGGAGTCGAATCACTTGATCTTGAGAAGTTTGCGTGTGAGAAAGACATTCTTGAAATACGCTACATGTTAATTCCTCCAATAGCATTGATTCTTCTCGTAGCAGTAAGGCAGTTTTAGCCAATTGCGCTGATGCAGTGGGGTTAATTTCTTGAAGCGTTGGAATAACGTCATGACGAATACGGTTGCGCATAAAAGATTTATCAAAATTAGATGAGTCTGTGCAATAGGAAATACCTTTGTTGCACAAGTACGAATCTATGGTTGATCTATCTGTCTCTATCAAAGGGCGGATAAGAGTAATATTTTTTTTTGCTTCTCTTATAGGAGGAATACCGCCCAAACCTGTAAGCCCTGTTCCGCGGCACAAGCGCAGTAAAAGTGTTTCAGCATTGTCATCTTGATTATGGCCCAATGCAATTTTTTTTGCACTGCATTTTTTTGCAGCTTTATATAAGAAAGCGTAGCGAATTTTTCTTGCAGCTTCTTCTATCGAAAGGCCACAATTTTTTGCTTCAAATTTTACATCTGCGGAATGGGATAGCAACTGAATTCCTAAACCATGGCAAAGGCGTTGTACAAATCCTTCATCCTGCTGAGATTCATCTCCTCGTAAATTGTGATTAACATGTGCTGCAAAAAGGGTCAAAGAAAAATCCTCCTTCAGCTCCAATAAGCTATAAAGGAGGGCAACAGAATCCCCACCGCCTGATACTGCTATAAGTACATGATCGCCCGGGGATAGCATTTTGTATTTTTGAATAGTTTGGATAATGTGCATGTTAAATTCTCTTTTATTAGATTTTTAGATTTGTCCACTATATTTGTGCTACTGCCATTGCTACTGCTAAAGTTTCGCAGTGGGATATGCTAATATCAATTTTTGTAATACCGGCCCTTTTTGCAATTTTAGCAGCTTCATTGTGTAGAAATACTTCGGGTTTACCTTCAGGATTACAGCGAATCTCTATAGATGCCGGCATAAAACCTGCAAAGCCTGTACCCAGAGCCTTTGCCACTGCCTCTTTTGCAGCAAAGTACCCGGCTACACTCTCTAAACGTCGCTTGCTTAGATGTTCTCGCTCTTGCTCTGTGAAGCAACGCAACATAAATTTTTCTTCAAAACGACCATCACTTTGGTTGAACCTATCTATTTCTATAATATCAGTGCCAATACCATAAACTTGCACCTACTACCTCCCACTCATCATACTTTTTAATACCATGCCCAGCCTACAAAGAGGAAGTCCAACAACAGTAAAGTAATCTCCCTCTACTCGCTCTATCAGCAAGGCTCCTTTTTCTTGTATCCCATAAGCCCCGGCCTTGTCAAAAGGCTCTCCCGTAGCTATATAATCGTTAATTTCTTCTTGGGATAAGGAGCGCATAAATACTTTAGTGCTTTCTACAAAAGTTTTTTGCTTTAATTTTTGATTGTTTAAGCAAAGTACTGTAACCCCGGTAAATACAGTGTGCGGACGACCTTGCAAGCGCATTAGCATATCAAAAGCGTCATCCTTATTATCAGGTTTGCCCAAAATTAAACCATCTATAGCCACAATTGTATCTGCACCAATAATAATTGCATCTTCTTTAAGACTTTCTTGGATATGATAAGCCTTTTTTTCTGACAAGGCTGTTACCAACTGATCCGGCGATAAAGCCGGATCTGCTGTTTCATCCACATTAGCAGGGATAACTTCAAATGAAAACCCTGCCATATCAAGCAATTCTCGACGCCTGGGCGAACCGGAAGCCAAAATAATTTTCATAATTTTTCACACTTACTCCGTCCTAATGGCATTAAGGGCACTAAGTCTCATGGCTCTGCGCGCCGGGAAGTATCCTGATATTAACCCAATAAGGCTGGAAAAAAGCAAAGCCAACCCACCAAGCCATGTTGGGATCAAAGATACTACTGTACCGGGTTCGCCAATCCAGTCAAACATCCCGCCCATAAATTCCATATTTGTATGCGTATTTAGTAAGTATGATACCAAATAACTAAACAAAACTCCAATCAGTCCGCCAAAAAGACCTATCAAAGCCGCTTCTATTAAAAATAGCTTTTTGATATCTGATAAAGCTGCACCAATAACTTTCATTACACCAATTTCGCGGGTGCGCTCATATGTGGACATTACCATAGTATTTGCTATGCCTATGGCAGCCACAAGAAGGGATACTACTCCAATTGCTGCAAGCATTTGTTGTTGGCTTTCTGCCATGCCTTGTATGCCTTCAAGCCATTGAGTAGGGCTGTGCGCAGGAAAACCCCTGGATTCAATTTCTTGACGCACTTGGCTTACATCGTCCAAATTTGATACTCTTACAAGAATCATGTCGTATCCTGCATCATCTTGTACAACACCTGTACGGGCATTAATAAAGCTGGTGCCGTAATCTACATCTACGCCCCACATATTATTTTCTTGAGTATGCCTTCTTGCATCGTTGTTGAGTCGGCGCACAGTTTCAATATTCATGAAAATTCCGCCGTCTGTAGTCCAGTCGTCACCCTCTGATCGTGCAAGCCTTCCTACCACTTGGATAGCTACAGGTCTTATAGGCCGTGGGGCATCTATATCTCCAAAAGCAATGTCTTGATCCTGAGTTTCTGCACCAAATATAAAGCTGCTGTCATAAGACATAGTAATACGATCATTCCAGATATCTACGTATGTTTCTACTTCTTCGCCTATCATAGACAGCCAAAAACGTTCATTACTCCAGCTTTGGGACGTTGTATTCAGGAAATTTCTTTCTGCGTTATATCCAAATACAACTTCTAGGTTATCTCCGTCTTGTAGCAGTCGGCCTTCAAATATTTCATATCCAAAGTCCGCCATGGATTCCGGATCTATACCTATTACCTGGCCTCCCCATGCTATGGCATAATTGCCACTCCTAAAAAACAATTCTCCACGAAGCATAGGGCTAACCACTCCAACCCCCGGAATTTGTGAAAAACTCCGAGAAGCGTCGCTATCTAAATTTGGTGTTTCCATTTGTTGATCGTCCATGCCCGACCACCACATGTTTCTGGGATTGTGTACTGTGATAACGTTAACATCTCCCATTGTGGCAATTTGCTGTTCAAAACGAAGGTTATTAGCAAGTCCAAGGGAAACAAGTACAATTATAGATGAGGTTCCCAGTACTACGCCAAGCATAGTTAAAACTGTACGCAACTTACGCTTAAATAAATTGCGCAAGCACATAAGCAAAATATCAGTGGTACGCATTTTCTCCCCTCCGACTCTTAATTAAAATCTTGAAATAAGTCCCGATTATTACGCTTGTTTCTAATAATAAAGATAGCGATTGCAGCACCTATACCTACTATTAATAAGCCTCCAACAATCCAAACCCACAATTGACTAAAAAAGCCGCCGCCCTCACTGTATGGATCATCCCATTCACCGGGAAATCTGTCTCCACCTAAGTAATCGTCCGGCCCCCACATCATCATCTCTTCAACGAAAACAGAGAATTCGTGCCTAAATTCTATTAACTCGCCTGTCTCATCTTCGCCGGATACAATCAAGATGCCGTGTTGCTCTCCCGGTTCTTCCGGCGTAAACTGACCTGCAAAGTTCGCGCTGTTTCCGCGCCCCATATTACCTACAAAAATATCTACGCCGCTGGTATCAAAGTTTCCTTCTACTGCCACACGCAAATTAGCTAAAGTTACCCTGCCGGAATTAATGATGTTAAAGTCCACAAATATAGGCTGAAACATCATAGCATGGCTGGGTATCTGCAAATTGCTGACCTCTAAGCGTGTCACCTGCCGTACATTAATACTGAGCTGCTCAACTTCTTGAAATTCGTCAAAGTCCTCATCTTCATAATCAAAAGTTACCTCTATATTATAGGTACGCGGGTCTGCGTTAGGTACAGTAAACATCCGCAGATCCCTATCAACTGTTTCTCCGGGGCCAAGCCTATTTACAAACAAAGTATTACTGGCTCCTACCGTTGTAAAAACTGCGCCTGAGCGTTCTGCATATTCCACGGCCTGCAAAGTAATTTTGATATTATAAACTGCCCGTGTAGAGCTGGTGTTTTGAAAGGTCATGGATAAATCGAATTGCTCTCCTGCCGAAACAATCATAGGATAAACAGAATAGGCCGACACAAGTATACGTGGACGGCTACGCCCAACCTCTTCCTGATCCCTGTCTCTGTCCGGATTATATACATTTATCCCTACAAATTGCTCAAATGTATCCGTTTCCAAATCACCGGAAACGCCGGTATCATATACTACTTCAAAGCCTATCATGTGATATTGGCTGGAAGCATCTGCTGTGGGCGAAAATACAAAGCTTAAAGATTGAGTTGCGCCGGGTTCTAAAATATTGATGGTTTGAACATTAGCACTTTGAGGGACTACCGCATCTGAATCCAGAGGCGAGGCACTTATACGGACATTACGAGCCGCAAGGTTTCCTGTGTTAGTCACCTGCATAGAGATTTGGGTTCGTTCATTTACTCCAATTGTCCGCCCTGCGGCAGTAGATGATATATTATCAATGGAGACAAAAGCTCTGTTTGCGCCTGTTGCCGGTGCAACAACTGTGACGAAGTATGTAAAACGCTCAGAAATTTCCTCTCCTGCATGATCTCTACCTGTTACTTCAAATACAATGGGAAATGTGCCGCTTGTTATTCTGTCCGATGCCGCCAATCCAAAAGAAACTGCGCTTGAATGTCCTGCTTCTACTGTTTGAAGGAAGGGAGCATTTGGGGCACCTGATAAAAATATTCCTTCTGAGTCTAAACCATCAACAATGGCTGTATGCACATTATTTGCTACACCGTTGCCTAAATTAACTAAATTGGCAGAGACAAGAAAAATATTCCCAGGAAATATTTGTACCTGATTAACAGAAAAGTTTTGCAACAGCACTCTGGGTTCTAATTGTTGAGCATCAATGCGTATTGAAATGCTGTCTTGAGATGTTTCGTTGCTGCCGTCTCTATCACGAAAAGCAAATTCCAAATTAATGGAATAATTTCCTGCGGTTGCGTTTGAATGGGCAGAAAGTCGAGTACGCACAATGCTGTTTGTGTTCATTGCAACATTGCCCAATACATTACTGTTGCCTATAAACTCAATATTAACGGGGCCATCTGTGGATGCAGTTACTAAAACGTTATTTGCTAAACCACTTCCTATGTTACGAACTATAATGTCAACATACTGCACTTCTCCCGGTGTTATAACAATAGATTGAGGCTGTTGCAAACGAATGTTAGGATGTTGAGGCCGCGGGGTAGCTTGGGGTCTTACAACATTTGATGAAGCCTCATTCAACTGTCGTTGTAAATCTTGAATCTGTTGATCTTGCTCCATGACTCTATCAACCCACCACCCAATATCAAGATCAGAAGCGTTTACTATTGCGGGTGAAAGCAGTGTGCTTAACACTACCAAGCTTAGGGTTATTGCTTTAATAAATGTTTTCTTCATTACAACTTTAATCCCCTTTCATATTTTAAGCTCTATTTTTACCGAAATTCTGTCTCATCAGTTTTTACAGCAATGGATTCTTCTTCTGCTGTTTCAACTGTTGTTGTCTTGAGTGCTACTTTGTCCTCTATTCCATCCACTCCGCCATCTTTGATACGGATAATTTGGTCTGCATAATCTGCAATTTCCAAATCATGAGTAACAATCACTAGTGTCTGATTATATTTACGCGCTATACCCGTAATTAAATCCATCATTTCTAATGTTGTTCTGGTATCCAAATTACCCGTAGGCTCATCAGCAAAAACAACCTCCGGATTATTTACAAATGCTCTGGCAATACTAACCCGCTGCTGCTGCCCGCCTGAAAGCTCGCTGGGCTTATGTTTGCCACGGTTAGAAAGGCCAACAGCATCCAGCATTTCTTGAGCTTTTCGATTGCGTATTTTTTTAGGTACTCGCCTAAAAGTAAGTGGCAGGGTTACATTTTCCAGTGCTGTAAGGGTTGGCATTAAATTATAGGATTGAAACACAAACCCTACATAACGCTGACGATACAACGCCAATTGAGTTTCGTTTAACTTTTCCAACGGCTTACCCTTAAACAGGATGGATCCTTTGGTGGGCTTCTCTAACCCGGCTATCATATTTAACAGGGTTGATTTACCTGACCCGGATGTTCCCAACAGACAATAAATTTTTCCTTTATGAAATTCCAGGGAAACATCGTCTAAGGCAACAATACGTTCTTCACCCATAGGATATATCTTGCGCACATTTTGCAATTTAAATAATGGTTCTGACGTTAGCATTTTCTGTCATCTCCTTTGAAACTTTGTTTGCACATTTCACTATGGTACCTCCACTTCGCACTAACATGCTTCGTATCGGTGAAGGGGGCGCAATTTCCGCTTGCATCAACACGTAAACTTGTTAATGTTAATCGAAATTGCTATAGAGCATATTGAGGTTATACGGCATTGTACATCAAATTGCCGAAAAAGGGAAGATCAGCTAATATTTGGCTTGTGTGCCAAGTTGCTTAAATAAAAAAACCGACCACTTAATATAAGAAGGTCGGTATGTATACAAGTCTAATCGAAACCAGTTGAATTATTTGAAGTAGCCCTTGTGGATATAGTATAATTGAGGGCGAGGAGGCGGATAATTGTGCAGGAAGAAAATAATCTACCGCTGGATATTGAAAATATCACATTGGACAGTAACACAAATATCAGTCAAATTTTTGATAAGATTTTAAAGCGTATTTTAATGGCATCGTCAAACGCCTCTGTTGTTGCATTTATCAATGGGATGTTTTCGGAAAATTTTCCGCGGGACAGTGAAATAACATATAACTACACTGAAAATATTGATGGCAGCTTAAAGAAAACCGTGGCTGATATAATCATAACCCTTTGTAGCAAAGACCGAGTTTGCAGGTTTCATTTGGAAGGGCAGGTTAATGACGATAACACCATTGTGATTAGAGTTTTTGAGTATGGTTTTGCCGATGCCTTGCGGCATCAAACAACACATAGCAATAAAATAACTTTGCCATTTCCAACACCCGCAATCATCTTTTTAGAACACACAGAGACAACGCCGGACAAGGTTATTTTAGAGCTAGACTTTGGTGAAAACGGAAAATTTGATTATGCTGTTAAGACTATGAAGTTCCTAACCTATAGTGTGGAAGAATTGTGCAAAAAGAATATGACAATTCTTTTGCCACTCTATTTGTTGAAGTTGCGGCGCGAAGTAGATAATGCTAAAAAAAGAAAAACTCAGCGAAAAACTACACTACGGAAGATTGCCAAAAAACTAAAAAGCTTAATAGAGGAGAGTGTTTTACCTGCTATTGCTGAAAGCGAAAGTTTAGGTAATATAACTCATAGTGATGCTTTTGAGTTATTAAGCCTGTTAGAACGGCTATACGATTATTTATATGGTAGTATCCCCGAGTTTAGGGAAGAGGAGGCAAATATCATGTTGTCAAATATATTGGAATTAAAATATGATTCTGAATTTGCTGGAATAAAAGCTAAATTAGCTGAATTTAGATCAAAATATGATGCGTTAGAATCGGAATATACTGCTAAACTTGCCGAAGCTGAAGCAAAATTTATTGAAACTGAAGCAAAATTTATTGAAGCTAAGGCGAAACAAGAGGCAAAATTTATTGAAGCTGAAGCAAAACAAATGGAAGAAAAAAGGATTGCGGCTCGTAATTTTAAAAATGATGGAATACCCGTTGAAGTTATCTCGCGGAATATGGGTATCTCAATTGCCGAAATAGAAAATTTATAAATCAACAAAAAAACCGCCTAAAATTTAGGCGGATAACGCTACTTGCAAAATTTACAAGTTCATGTTACTATCTGTTTACAAGTTTAGCTTGCTGTAGCAGTTAGCTACAGCGTTCGGAAGGCGTACGACCAATACACCAACCGACGCTTGCAGGGCTGATTGTCAACATCATCCACACACAAACACAGGAAACCTATCGCTGTAGCAATAGGCATTATACTCTATTTCCGCTTGTAATACAAGAAAGGCGCGAAAAGGCGGCGGGATATAGGGTTGTGTTTATTATACAGATGGCTTTATAGGTGTACTTGATGTTTGAGTCCTTTTACATATTGTTTTAGTTTATGATAATTGGGCGTGTGGGTGATTTCAACCTATAGGGTTGGCTCCCTGCACGCCTTTTTGCGTGCAAAAAATGTGTTGGGCAAATCTAAATCAATCCATTTTTCGGTGATTTAGCTAATGTCGTTAGATTGCCAAAAAACTAAAAAGTTTAATAGAGGAAAGTGTTTTACCGGCTATTGCTGAAAGCGAAAGTTTAGGTAATATAACTCATAGTGATGCTTTTGAGTTATTAAGCCTGTTAGAACGACTATACGATTATTTATATGGTAGTATCCCGGAGTTTAGGGAAGAGGAAGCAAATGCTATGTTTTCCAATATAATAGAATTAAAATACGATGCTAGACTTGCCGAAGCTATGGCAAAGTTTAAAACAAGGCTTGAAGTCAACAAAAAAACCGCCTAAAATTTAGATGGATAATGCTACTTGAAAAATTTGCAAGTTCATGTTACTATCTGTTTACAAGTTTAGATTGCCTTGAATATAGGTGGTCGGAAAAATTAGAAGCTGTATTCAACTCTTGAGATACTGGATTGGCGATGGCGATTTTTCGCTGGTTCAAGGAAATTACGACACCGCGTACCCAAAGGTACGCTAGGAGAAATTGACGCAGAAATGCAGAAAATTGACCGATAAGACAGTGTTTCAAGGGTTGAATACAGCTTCTTAAACACCCTCCAAGATAAAGTGAGCGGTTGTCCTTTGTATTTCAAATGTGGGGGGGGCAGCCGTTTTTTTGTGCTTTTTGATGAATTTTTTGAGTTTGAAATAACATCAAAATTAAATTAGGAGATGATGCACAATGAAGAAAAAATTATCGTTTTTAGTAAGTCTTTTGTTTGTTGTCATGTTCACAGTTGCCTGTGGCACACAAGACAACGGTGGTAATATACAACAAACGACTTCCGAACGAAGTAATATGCCTGTGGTTGACCCGATTGTAATAAGGTTCGGGCATGTAGGCGTAGATGACCCTGAAGTACAAACGCAATACGGCGCACTTGCCTTTGCAAGACGGGTTAATGAGTTGTCGGGCGGCATTATGCGTGTAGATGTTTATCCTGCATCACAGCTTGGCTCATCTGTAGAGATGGGGCATATGCTTCAAGCGGGTACTTTGCACATGGCAGACCTTGAAAATGCCTCTCTTACAAACTTTGTTCCCGAAGCGATGTGGAGCGATTTGCCATATATAATTCAGAGCTATGAACACGCCCGTGCGGTGTACGATGCCCGTAGCAGCGTTTCACGCTGGATGCGCCCGTTATTTGTAGAGCAGGGGTTGCGCGTGTTAAACGTGTACGACACAGGTTTTAGACACATGATGAACAATGTGAATCCAATCAACCATCCGCGTGATATGGACGGACTTGTAATGCGTGTTATGCCCTCTGTGGTTATGATGGAAACTATTGCCGCTTTTGGTTCAGAAGTTGACACCACTCCTTTTGCACAAGTCCCGGATGCTATTAGAGGCGGGCTGATAAACGGAAACGAGCAAACGCTGGGGGTTATAGCCGGAAACAGAATGTGGGAGTTTCAGCCGTATATCTCCATGACAGCACATTTTTTCGGCCTTCGAAAATACACATTTTCCGAAGTATTGTGGCAACAACTAACCCCCGCACAGCAACTTATTATATTAGAGGCATCAGAATACGCCACAAACAGAATGAATGCCCATCACCATGCAAACGAGGCAATTTTGTTGCAACAACTTACACAAGAAGGTATGCAAGTAACCAACCTTACAGTTGCGAATATGGCTGCATTTATTGAAGCGGGAGCAACTGTGTGGCCATTGTTTTTTGAATCTATAGGAAGCGGAAATGCAGCAAGGGGCAGTGTTATTATAGATATGGTTTCATCTTACATTCCTTGATACATTCCCGGATTCGATACAACCCAAAATGGAGGCAGCAATTATGATGAAATTATTTAGAAATATGAACATACGAAGCAAGCTGTTTGCAGGTCTTGCGGTGATTCTAATCGCCACCATTGCTATTTCTGTCTATGGGGGCATTATGATTGCGTATGTTGATTCCGAATATTCCCACGCTATGGGGTATCCTACAGAACGTGTGGATATTCTGAACGACCTATCACTTAATTTTATGGATGCACGGCGCACCATGAACAGAGCCGCCATGTATATACACGACCCCGGCGACCCTGTTGCGGGCATTATAAGTCAATGGAGCGGCGTACTTGATATCCGCACGCGCATGAACGAGCTTTTTGACCGCTATCACGTTAATCTGGAAGCGGATACATCCTTAACCGCAACAGAACGGAATGAATATCGAAGGCTGATTAATGAGTATGAGCGGTATGTTGTGCGTTATTTTGACCACTACATTACCGGCCTAATAGTTTATGCACGGATGTTTGACGAAGAAGCGGCAATCCAAATTGTGCGTGATGGCGTTGCAACAGTAAATAGGGCGAATGAATATCACAGCCAACTGCTTACCTACACAAGAAATAACATGACGGCACTTGGCAATTCGCTATCATCGCAAACCAATGCAACAATTTTAACCCTTGCGGTAGCCGCGGCAGCAGGCATCTTTTTGAGTATAGTTGTTATTATTTTGATTGCCGGTGCTATATCAAAACCCATCCAAAAGGTTGTTGCTACCTTGGGCGATGTTGCCAAGGGTAATCTTAACGTAAATATTGACAGAACCAACCTTTCTGACGATGAAACAGGGGTGCTGACAAAGGATGTTTGCGGACTTATTGATGTCATCAAATCAACCATCGGTGAAATTGAAAGAAGGAACCGCGAGATTTTGGTTGGGCACATCCAAAAAAAGAAAGTTGAAAGTACGGCGATGGGTGACTTCCGTAAAATCCTTGAAGGCGTTGAGGATATAGCCGATGGGTTTCATCAGTACATGGACAAAATTCCGTGTGGCATTATGATTCAAGATGAGGAATATCGCTACACTTTCGTAAATGCCTACAACAGAGCTTATGGATATGACCCCAATGTTATATTGGGGCGCGGCCTTGATGAAGTGCTGCCTCCTGACCGATTGGCGTTCTTTGTCGGAAAATATAACCAAGCAACGTCCTCGAAAAAGGTAGTTCAATACCCCGTTGAATTTACAACCCTTGACGGCAGAACCATACACGGGAATCACACCATAGTGCCGATTATGGATGATAAAGGCAAAATCAATTCCTATATTCATTTTTCATATGATGTTACTGAATCGGTTGAGGCGAAGCAAACCTCTGACAGAGTAAGTACCTACCAACACCAAGAAGCCGAGAGTATCACTAAAATACTTCAAGATGGGCTTGAAAAGGGCATACTCCAATTCATATATGAGCCGAAAAACGACGATAAAGATACAGTCGAAGCCGCTGCTGCTTATAAAGTAATCAGTAAAACAATAGAAAATGCCGTTACCTTTATAAAGGGTTATGTTGATGAGATGAATAGTGTCTTAGCGGCAATAGCGAAGGGTGACTTGACAACTACGATTAACAGAGAATATCTGGGCGACTTTGCCACAATAAAAGATTCTATCAACAATATTACCGCAAGTTTGCATAAAGCCATGTCTGAAATTTCTATAGCTTCTGAGCAAGTATCATTCGGTGCTAAACAAATCTCCACAAGCGCGTCAGAATTGGCAAACGGTGCGCAGGAGCAAGCAAGCTCGGTAGAAGAACTTAACGCAACCATAGACGTGATTAACCAACAAACACGTCGAAATGCAGACAGCGCATTGACTGCAAATGAGCTGTCCCAAAAATCAGCCGCCAATGCCCAAGAGGGCAACGATGCTATGAAGCAAACAGTGGACGCAATGATGCAAATAAAAGAATCGTCCGGCAATATATCCAAGATTATCAAGACGATTCAAGACATAGCTTTTCAAACAAATCTGCTTGCCCTTAACGCGTCGGTTGAAGCGGCAAGAGCGGGTGAACATGGTAGAGGCTTTGCGGTTGTAGCCGAAGAAGTGAGAAACCTTGCAGGGCGTAGCCAAGGTGCCGCGAACGAAACAACAACGCTAATAGAAGATTCTATCAATCGTGTGGATGCCGGCTCAAACATTGCGGGAATTACATCAAAATCACTTGATGAAATTGTCGTAGGCTCAAATGAAGTATCGGGGATTATCAGTAACATTTCCGCTGCTTCACAAGAGCAAGCGGAATCGATTACACAAATTAGCGATGGACTCGCTCAAATATCAAGAGTAACACAAAGCAACTCGGCAGTTTCAGAAGAAACGGCGGCGGCATCACAAGAGCTTAATTCCCAAGCGGAAATGCTCCAACAGTTGGTAGCATATTTTAAGTTGTAACAAGCAAACCCCACTCAATGAACCTGCATAAATATTCATTATGTAAAAAGCTGTATTCAATGACTTGAATACAGCTTCTAATTTTATTTAGCTTTTACTTAATCTTAAATCTGCTTACCAATGCCCTTAATACGCTGGCTTGGGTCGAAAGTTCTTCGCTTACAGAGGCATTATTTTGTGCCGAAGCAGAATCTACCAATATCCCGTTATACACAGTTTCCATACTGTTTTGGATTCTGGTTATTTCATTTGCCTGCTCGCATGATACATTTGTGATATTTGTCATAACTGTGGAAGCGTTATCCATCATTTCAACAATAGTGTGCAATGCCTCGTTTGTCTGTACAGACTTTGCCACGCCTTCATCTACATGAGCTATTGAATTCATAATCATTTCTGATGTATCTCTTGCAGCTTTGGCACTTCTTGCAGCAAGGTTTCGTACTTCCTCTGCTACAACAGCAAATCCCTTGCCGTGCTCTCCGGCTCTGGTAGCCTCTATAGATGCATTTAGCGATAAAAGATTGGTTTGGAACGCTATGCCTTCAATTATATTTGCTACTTTTACTACCTCTGATGAAGATTGCTTGATTTCTTCCATAGTTGTAGCCATATCTTCCATGTGCTTTGCGCCAATATTAGCGGCTTTTCGTACTTGCTGAGAAAATTCTTCGGCAGATTGAAGATCTTGCGCGCTTTTTTGAGTTTTATCCGTTAAGATATCAATAGCATTTCTTACCTCGCTTATAGCGGCCGTTTGCAATTCAAAGCTGGTTGTTAGATTATAGTTTGATTGAGATATATGCTCGGCACCTGATTCTACCTGGGCGGTGGCTATCTGGATTTCATTTACAAGTTCGCTGATGGAATCAATAATCATCCCAATAGAATCTTTTATTGAACCAAAATCTCCAATGTATTCACGTTTAATGCGAATATCAAAATTGTTGTTTGCAATTTCGTGCAACACCGCATTAATTTCAATTATATAACTTTTAATAATACCGGTTGATTTTTTCACTACCTTTTCCATGTAATCTAGTTCTTCGGCTATTTCTGCCGTATCATCATCATGAGGGCTTTTGGGGATTTTAACGTCTAAGTTGCCCTTTTCAAATGCTGCTGTGATAGTATTGGTTAGCTTTTCAGTGCGGTCATGACGATATATGTTCAATTTTTCAGAATTTCTTTGAATATCCCTAATATGAGTGATGTTTGTAAACAATACAAGTGCGCATACAACATCTCCATCAGCCAAAAATGGCACACAGTTGTATTCCAGGTCAAAAAGTTGATTTGGATTTAATTGCAACTGTATTTCTATTCCTGTTTGAAGAGTTTTTTCTCTAAATGCCTTAACTGTGGCAGGATGGTTTGCCAAATCTCCATTTAAAAATTCATTTATATGCATACCAAGCACATTTCGATCTTCATTTTCAGTAAATCTATTGATAACTGAATTGGTATATAGTATCTTAAAGTCATTATCTACCATAATAAAAGGATCTGTAAGTTGATCATAGCGAATGGTAAATTCTTCAAAAGCATTGTTTGCACTTTTAAGTATTTCGGCAAAATTACCTTCAAGCCGGGAATCTTTAAGCCTGTAAAGCAGATCTCCATGATGCAAAGCGTACTCAGTTCTTCTAAAGTTATCCAGCATAATATTTAGAGTATCAATGATATCTGCAAAAGCCTTAGTAACTTGGCCTATTTCATCATTAGAAATATTTGATAGATCTATGTTAGAGCTTTCATTTCCTTTAGCAACATCTTGTGCTAATTGTACCAGCTTACGAAGAGGATAAACTTTGCGAAAAATGATAACTATACCAAATATGCTTGTAAAAACAAAAAGAATAGAAGATATAATGGCCAATCTTTCAAAGAAAGTTGCCGAAGCTTGGGCATCTTCTTGGTATATTTGGGTGCGCTCTTCAACAAGTGTGGCCAGATAATTAAGTGTTTGTACAATTTGGATCCTGCCATCTTCATATGTATCTCCAAACATTAAAAATGTGGCCAAACTTCGGTTGCCTTCAAGTGCAGCATTAATGGCTTGGTATTCTATCAAGGCAAGATCGTTGGAATAGTTAAGGGCTTGTTGTATCAAGTTTTGTTCATTTGAAGGGGCATTAAGCTCTTGAAATGTTATTACAGCTTGTTCTCTGCGCTGTACTTCTAAAATTTCATCTTGATAGTGTTGATATTCCTGCAAATTGCCTGTTACAGCAAATGCTCCGGCCCAACGACTCAAATCCATTGATGCAACTTGTAAATCATTTACAGCTAAGTCCAAACGTCTGCTTTGTTCTACTGCATCTAATAGTCTATGGTTTGCATGTGAAGCAACCAGAGAAAAAGTTACATTAAGACTTGCTAATACTACAAATATTACTACTAAAATTTTTATTAACCGCGAGATACTCATTATGCATTGCCTCCATATATCTGTAAATTTCCATTATTAATGGAGTGTTTGTAATTTTTTGTTGAAGAGTGCAGTTTATATTAGCATAAAAACATATTTAACCGCTACCTTTTTTACGCAAAAAGGGACGATTTTTAACACTGAATATATTTACTACTTGCTTGTGATATGATTAAAACAGAATAGAAACCTATTAAAATCTACTCGTGAAAGGTGTCCGCCATGATACATATTGCGGTATGTGACGATATTCCGGAGCATTTAAACCATACTTTAATGTTGCTGGATGTGTATCAGCAAAAGAGACCAGATATAAAACTATGCTTGCACAATTTTAACTCCGGAGAGCAACTGATTAGTGCTCTTGATATGGGACAACGCTTTGATTTATATCTGCTGGATATATTAATGCCTAAAACAAATGGGATAAAGCTTGCGCAACATATACGCCTACTGGATAAAGATATTCCGTTAGTTTTTTTAACACAATCAACCGATTATGCATTGGATGCTTTTAGTGTTTATGCTGTTCAATATATATTAAAACCGGTTAACAAAGATGCATTGTTTCTTGTTTTAAACAAATTATTAGATAAATTAACAGTATCGCAAAAAAGAGAAGAAGAGCGTTTTATAGTAGTATCTGCCTCCGGCCGAATTGTTCCGTTAGCCCATACTTCTATTATTGTTGTAGAGCATGTTGGGCGTATACTAAAATTTCATTTGGATAATGGTTGCTTTATTGAAAGCAAGTCTATCCGTACAACATTTGAACTATCGGTTTCAGAATTGTTAAAAGATAGCAGGTTTCTTTGGGTTCATCAGTCGTATGTTGTTAATATGGCTTATGTTAGTGAATTAAGAGATCGTTTATTCATAATGAAAAACGGCATGGAAATTTCCATACCCAAACCAAAGTATACAGCTATGAAAAAAACTTATTTAAAGTATCTTGCAGAACTTAGCAAAGGATTGATGTGAATAGAAAGAGGCGATTATAGATGTTAGAAAAACTATCCCTGGACATGCTTAATCACATGCACCCTTCTTCTACCTTTGCATTGTATGAGGTTGTACTTTCTTCAACAGGGACAGAGGAGCTTTGTTTGCTGTTTGCAAATAAAGGATATGCCAATGTTGTCAGCATGGATTCTCAAGAAAGCGATATAATCGGAAAAATGTTTACAGAAATACTTCCCGGTGTTATTGCATGGCAATCCATGTTTATAGATGTTGCATTAAGACGAAGAGAAACAAGCTCTTTTGAGTCCTATAGCCAAGCATCAAACACACATGTACATGCCCAAATGTTTTCACCGGAATACGGCAAAGTGGTGTTTATCTCTCATGTACGAGACCAATTTGTAAAATCTGAAGCGGAAAAAGAATCAGAAGAACAGCGCATATGCATGATGATGCAAATATTGCCGGAAGGGATTTGTTATGCCTCTGCTGTTTACGATGAAGAAAGCGGAAATTTAATTGATATATTCTGCATTATCGTAAACGAAACCTTTGAAGTATATGAAAGTGTGCGGGTAGGATCTTTGCAAGGTAATTACTTTTACAAGTTATATCCCGCAGAAAGTAAAATGTGTTTAATAAAAGTGGATCAAGCCCTTAAAAACAACGAAAAAATTGTATACACACAACAAAACAGCAAAAGACAAATTATAGAAGTTAGTGTTTATCCTCAAGCGGAAAATCAAATATTTATATTTGAACGAGACGTTACTGCAAGAATAGCGACCGAAGAAGCAAAAACATTGTTTATATCAAATATGAGCCATGAAATGCGTACACCTTTAAGTGGTATTATTGGCCTGACCGAACTAGCACTTGATGATGTAAGCGACCCTGTAAAACAAGTGGATTACTTATTAAAAATTAAAAACAACGCTAAATCTCTTTTAACTATTGTTAACGATGTTTTAGACTTTACGAAATTGGACACAGGTAAAATGAACCTTGAAAAAACGCCGTTTTGTATATATACATTAATAAATGAATGCAAAACAATAACCCAATACGATGCAGAAAGCAAAGGGATTTCTCTTTATGTGCATTCCGAATGGGAACCCGGCCTGCTACTAATAGGAGATCCTGCAAGATTAAAACAAGCCTTGCTTAATCTTCTGTCAAATGCTGTCAAGTTTACAAAAAAGGGCTATGTTTCATTTTCACTAAAATGCAACGCAATTGTACGTAGCGAAAAAAAATATGCCGTAACTTTGGGCTTTGAGATTAAAGATACCGGTATAGGCATAATGCCTGAGAAACTGAATGTTATTTTTGAGCCATTTATCCAGGGGCATGAGGGTATAACACGCCGGTTTGGCGGTACAGGGCTTGGCCTTCCAATTACAAAAAATATTATTGAGCTAATGGGAGGCCGGCTTAAAATAAGGAGCGTACCCGGTAGCGGTAGTACATTTTTCTTTAATTTAGAATTTGATATTTCTACAGAAATCCGGATGATTGATGCAATAAGCGTTAAGCCGCCTATGTTTGATGCAACAATCCTTATTTGTGAGGATAACGAAATAAACACTCAAGTAATAAAAGAAAACCTTGAAAAAATGGGAATAAGCGTAGTAACAGCAGAAAACGGCAAGCTTGGGGTAGATATGGTTTATGATCAGCCACAACGTTTTGACATTATTTTTATGGATATTCAAATGCCGATTATGGATGGTGTAAGTGCTGCTAAGAAAATTAAAGATTCGGGATGCAAGGCACCTATTATAGCATTAACCGCTAATATTACCCAAAATGAACGACACAAGTATTTGACTGCCGGAATGTCAGATTGTTTATCAAAGCCTATTAACAGGCAAAAATTATGGAAATGTTTACAAACTTATTTAACCCCTATTGGCTATAAAACTATAGACGTACTAACCAAACAAAAGCAGAGTGGTCAACAAGAGCCAATTGGTAATGCAGTAAATTGGGGCATGGGTCTTGAAAATTGCGCCGGAAATCAAGATTTTTATGAAAATATGCTTAAAATTTTTATGGGAAAATCGAAAGATACATTTAACCATATCAAAAATGCTGTACATGAAAAAAATTACACACTGCTACATCGGCTTTGCCACCATGAAATAACTACCACCACCCTTATAGGTGCAGAACGGCTTGCAGAAATTTTAACATTTTTATCTGATAAGGCAAAAGAAAACTCTCCGAATTTCCAAGATGAAGAATTTTCACATAAAGCATTAAGTGCCTACCAAACGGAACTTTTGCGAGTATTGGACGGCATTGTAAAGTACTTAACATGATAAAACGCGAGTTGGATGAAGGAGTAATCCCTCTAACTCGCGTTTTTTGCATAATGTAACCATTGCTTTCAGTAAGTACCACGTATCCCCAATTATTTCATCATTAGAGCAAGAGGCTCAATTGCCAAGTAAAAATAAGTAATTAAGTAACAAACTGTATACATATAAACGCCACCTTTCTATAAATTTGAAATCATGTATTTTATTGAAAATTATTCAGTATCATCCGGCCTGTTAATTTCCAGGGGTGTATCCTCTCTGTGTTGGTTAATTTTAGGCATGTATTTAATCATTTGTATTACAAAATTTTTTTCGCTATCGGTAAGTTTATCAAAAAGCATGATCATCTGTCTGAGTTTGAGATCTTCAAAATTTTTGAGTTCGGCTAATTCAAAGCCGATCAAAACTTCTATAGGTACCCCAAAAACCCAGGCTATTCTAGTATCCCCATTACCTCATCATTAAAGCAAGAGGCTCAATTGCCAAGTAAAAATAAGTAATTAAGTAACAAACTGTATACATATAAACGCCACCTTTCTATAAATTTGAAATCATGTATTTTATTGAAAATTATTCAGTATCATC
>Ga0123355_10000939_pt1 | contig 40311 bp, 38 predicted proteins | sample TergutEmb28metaG_3_FD_89872 | JGI IMG/M metagenome (GOLD analysis project Ga0123355, IMG submission 89872) | Embiratermes neotenicus P1 segment gut microbial communities from Petit-Saut dam, French Guiana - Emb289 P1 | ecosystem: Host-associated > Arthropoda: Insects > Digestive system > Gut ...
GCAAAAACTATATGATATTGGCAGCGCCACTTTGAATGTGATAAACTTTGTATGTCGTTCACGCGACAAAACCTCCTTTTGCTTTTTTGTGCGGTTGGCAAACCTGCACCTATTTTAGCAAAAGGAGGTTTCGCTTGTATCTAAAGATTTTGTCTCTCACCGGCTTAGCCGGTGCTTTTGCTACGCTAAAGCTATGAACAGAAAGACCCGCCTTCTCAGGCGGGTCTCGTTTTACATATCAGCTACTAGCCCAGCGCGGCGATAATCTCCGGGATAACCTTATACAGGTCACCCACGATGCCGTAGTCGGCAACTTCGAATATCGGTGCATTTTCACTTTTGTTGATCGCCACGATGTAGTCGGAGCTCTGCATCCCGGCCAGGTGCTGGATTGCGCCAGAGATTCCGCAGGCGATGTACAGGCTCGGCTTAACAGTTGTGCCTGTCTGCCCGACCTGGTGCGAGTGGTCAATCCACCCAGCGTCAACCGCCGCGCGGGATGAGCCCACAACGCCGCCGAGTTTGTCAGCCAGCTCTTTAATAAGCTTAAAACCTTCCGCATTGCCAAGTCCGGCCCCGCCGGAGACGATGACGTTGGCGTCAGTCAGTGAAACCATCTCTTTCATCGCCTTGACAATTTCAACAACTTCCATACGGATATCGCCCGGCTTGAACGAAACTTCGAGATCTATACGCTCGCCTTTTTGACCTGCGGCACGCTCAGGCTTCTGCATAACACCGGGACGCACTGTGGACATCTGCGGGCGGTGGCTTGGGCATACGATTGTCGCCATCAGGTTTCCGCCGAACGCCGGACGGGTCTGCATCAGCTTCTTATCTGATGGATCGATATCCAACTTCGTGCAGTCGGCCGTAAGGCCGGTTTCGCACTTAACGGCGAGGCACGGCCCCAAGTCACGGCCTATATGCGTCGCGCCCATCAGCATGATTTCAGGTTTATGCTTCAATATCGCCTGATAGATAGCCTGAGTATACGCGTCGGTGTTGTATGTCTTGAGTTCCGGCGCATTGGCATAATAGACTTTGTCGGCGCCGTATTCGTACAGCTCATCAACAAGTCCGTCAACTTTATCACCGCAAAGCACGGCACAGACTTTGCAGCCGATTTCAGCAGCAAGTCTCTTGCCTTCACCCAGAAGTTCTATCGAAACACCCATCAACGCACCATCGCGCTGCTCTGCGAATACCCATACATCATGGTATTGCGTAATATCGACAGCGAAAGTTTTTGACCTCTCTTCAACTTTCACAATCGCGCCGAACGGGCAAAACTTCGGCTCCAGGCACTGGTTGCACATGTTACACTCAGGGCCGACGATAGCCAATTTATCTTTCACTGTAAACGCGCCCTGTGGGCAGCCTTTAATGCAGAGCTCACAACCTTTACATTTCTCCGCAACAACTTTTATAGCCATATTCTTCTTCCTCCCTTAATGCTCTACAAGCACATGCTTTTCGGTGAGTTTCGCGACAAGCGCCGCCGCCATTTCGGGAACTGTGCCGACGAGCATTTCCCCGGCTCCTTTAGGCGGCGGGGTGAAGCTTTTGTGAACCTGCGTCGGACTCGCGACAAGGCCGACATCATTCGGGTCCACGTTAAGCGCTTTCTCATCCCAGATAGCGATTTCCTTTTTATACGCTTCTTCGATTTTTGAAACCGACATGTACCGGGGTGTGTTGAGTTCTTTAATAGCGGTCAGGACGCAGGGCTTTTGGATTTCAATAACCTCAAACCCGTCTTCAAGCGCACGCTCTACCACGACGGTTTTGTCTTTGATCTCGCGGATTTTCTGAACATATGTGACGGACGGAATCCCAAGCCTCTGCGCCGTTTGCGGGCCGACTTGGGCTGTGTCGCCATCAATCGCCTGGCGTCCGGCGAAGATTATGTCATAATCACCAATCTTTTTAACACCGGCCGCAAGCGTCGTGGAAGTCGCGCAAGTATCAGCGCCGCCGAACACGCGGGAAGAGAGCAGATATGCATTATCCGCGCCCATTGCAAGGCACTCACGCAGCATATACGTGGCCTGCGGCGGACCCATCGAAACTACATCTACCGTTGTGCCTGGGTATTGATCTTTCAGTGCCAACGCCTCTTCAAGGGCGTTCGCATCATCGGGATTCAGTATGGAGGGAACCCCCTCACGTATAAGCGTACCCGTTACAGGGTCGATTTTAACTTCGTTAGTATCCGGCACTTGTTTTGCCAATACAATAATTTTCATTTTCTTCTCCTCCCTACTTGCCGATAATGTTGCCGGCGATGACCATCTGCTGAACTTGGGACGTACCCTCAAAGATGGTGAAGACGCGGCAGTCACGGTAAATCCGCTCGACCTTATATTCGCTTATATAGCCATACCCGCCGTGAATCTGCACGGCTTTTGCGGCTATCTCGTTACATATCTCGGAAGCATAATATTTCGCCATTGAAGCCGCGGTGCCGGCCTCGGGACTGTTCATGTCTTTTAATTCCGCCGCCCTGTATACAAGCTCTTTCGCCGCTTGCAATTTTGTCGCCATATCTGCTATCATAAAGCTTATCGCTTGGAAGTCGGCAATTCTCTGGCCGAACTGCTTACGCTCCTTGGCGTATTTAATCGCCTCGTCAAGCGCGCCCTGCGCCACACCGATACTTGTCGCGGCCACACCGATACGCCCGATGTCAAGCGTTTTCATCGCGTTCTGGAACCCGCGGTTCTCTTCGCCCAGCAGATCATCTTTGTGAACTCTTACGTCTTCAAGGATGATGTCAGAAGTCGGGCAGCCTTTGATGCCCATCTTGTGTTCTGCTTTGCCGCAGGATACGCCCGGCAGCTTCATATCAACTATGAAAGCAGAGATGCCGCGTGACCTGCCCCTGTTCTTTTCACTGAGGTCGGTTTTGGCGTAAACTATCGCCCAATCAGCCACTGGGGCTGTGGTGATAAAAGTCTTACGGCCGTTCAGTACATAATAGTCACCATCGCGGATTGCTGTTGTGACTGTTCCGCCCGCGTCTGAACCGGCGCCCGGCTCAGTCAGTGCAAAAGCCATGATCTTCTCCCCGGTCGCTACCGGTTTTAAGTATTTCTGAAGCTGCTCCTCAGTTCCGGACAGCATCAAAGGTCCGCCGCCCAGTGAGTTCGGCGCGGATACCCAAATGTCTGTCACCGCGCTGGCCCGGCCAAGCTCTTCAAGAACAATTACATATGAGATGTAATCAGAGCCTTGTCCGCCGTATTCCTTCGGCGTTTTGATACCGAAAAACCCAGCTTTACCCATCTTGTCCAGCAACTCCTGCGGATAATTGCCGGACTCTTCAATCTCGTCAAGTATGGCGTTGGTCAGCTCGGTCTCAGCGAAGTCGCGAGCAAGCTTCCTGACAAGATTATGCCTTTCTGAAAAAACCATTCTACTCCTCCTAGTGTAAGCCCGTACGGCTATTATTATATAAATGCAGCCATCTGCAAATATTCATACAGTACTATTATAAAGGATTCATAAAATTATTGTATTATTTTGTTTAATACTTTTTCTTGAAAATGTTCATGTTTTATGCTAAAATAGGTAGAAATATATACGCATTCCTGCGCACCTTTCCTGATATAGCGCTATTTACCATTGGAGTGTGTGAGTAATTTCGACAGTTAAGCTGGCAGTAAATTTATATTAGGCGGTGCGCTTTATTGAAAAATACCTTGATTATAGTATCCGGCATGGCAGCAACAGGCAAAACAAGATTTGCTGAATGGCTGTCGCAAAAGATACGCGTACCATTGCTTTCTCTTGATGAGTTATGGGAAAAAGTTGAAACCACTATGATTCCATTCACTCAATATTGGATTAAATGCGATGATTTTATGAAGCATTCTTCTCCGTTAATAATTGAGTTTGGGTTTTGGGACGAACAGAAATCAATTATAAATGATTTAGTTGAAAAGTATTCGTACCAAGTCATCAACGTCCATTTTTGCGCTTCGATGGAGGAGGCACATCGCCGTTTTAATTTTAGAAGAGAACATGATATGGGCGGTTTAAAGCCACAAATTACTTTGGAACAGTATTTACAAATAGTAAAACAATCGAAGGATTTCCAATTCGGAGATTGTGTTATCCGTGTTGATACTACAGATTTTTCAAAGGTTTCATATGATGATATAGCTAAACATATACAGCAGTTCGTTGTGGGTGCAGTATAAGCATTATCTACAGAAATAAACAACAGGAGTAACCCCATGAATACACTAATCCTCTACGCCACAAAGCATGGGGCCGTGCGTGAAATCGCGGGTCGTATCGCGGACAGCATCGGCGGCGCGGTGCTACATGACTTGAAACAGGGCGGCTCTCCTTCCCTCGCTGGATTTGACTGCGTTATCATCGGCAGTTCCCTATACGCCGAGTCAATCCGCAAAGAAGCGAAGGCGTTTCTCGCGAAAAACGCGGATGCTTTGCGAGAGAAAAAGCTTGGGTTGTTCTTATCCGGAATGCTCCCGGATGAAGCAGAAAAATGCTTTGACAACAATTTCCGAAAGGATATCCTGCAATCGGCAAACGCAGCGAGTTTTCTGGGCGGGATCTTCGACCCGCAAAAAGCAGGTGCATTTGGGCGGATTCTTATGAAAGCCGCTACCAAGCAATCAGGCTACATAGACACCATCAGCGATGAAAAAATTGCGCAATTCGCCGTGACTATGAAAACATGACTCCCGTATACGCTTCGTTTATATACTTACAAGAGAAAAAGGACGGAAAATCCATGAGTTCAACGCTTTTTGACTATGAATGGCAATTTCTTATTCAAATGTCCACACGTATTAATTATTGCGACAACTATTCTGAGACGTGCGGCACGTTCTTGCAGCAGATACGCACGCTGATACCGTTCCACACCGGGGTGATATTCCAAACAGGCAGAGAAAATGGGCATGTCATCCTTGACAACCCGATTTCGACAGAGCCGCTTAATGACAGCTCGGATCATGCCTTTTTTACTGACGGCGAATATCCGCACTGGGATGAGTTTATCATGCTGCCGTATAGCTCCGTTTTCCGCCAGTCAGACATCATACCGCCCGGGAAGTGGGAGAAAACGAGGGTGTATCGTGATGTGTGGCAGCCTAAAGATATATTCTGGGGGCTGTTCATATCGCTGGTGCATAAAGACGTGCCGCTGGCCATCCTTGGCATATTGCGGGACAAAGACGATAGCGATTTTTCGGCGCGGGATATATACATTATGAACACGCTGAAAGACCCGCTGGAACGCAAGTATTTCAGTCTTTTGCGAGCGCGCGGGAGCGATGGGCCGTTCAGCGCTGACAGGGTGCTGAAAGCCTCTGCAAATTACGGACTTACAAAAAGGGAGACTGAAATCGTTTCGCTCGTCTGCACTGGAAAGAGTAGTGATGAAATGTGCTAGCTTCTCTACATCACCCACGCGACGTTGAGTAAGCATCTGTCGAATATTTACGCCAAAACAAAGGTAAAAAACAGGACTCAGCTATTTGCGTTATTTCAATAAACTTCTCCATCGCAAGTAGGGGCGATTATCAATCGCCCGCGGACGGCTAATAGCCGCCCCTACAAAAGGTAAATCCAAACAGGGCGGTTAAAATCTATGAAACGGATTCAGGAGGTGTGTACTGTGCGTGTCAGAATGAAGAGACTTATATCGGCGCTTGTGTCATTGGCTATCGTGATTGGCCTGTCGTGGGCGCTGCTGCCTGTTTCTCGCGCCGCTGTGATTCCGTATTTCATATCGGTTAACGATAATATACTTCCGTTTAACGACAGTACGATGCCTTTACGTATAAATGATGTTTATTTTATCCCACACAATGTGCTGGCCGATGTCGGCGTGCATTACGTCGCGGTCGTATCGGCAGAACAGTTGCATCTCTACAGGGGGGCAACACGATCCGTTGAGTTTGATATAACACAGGGGGTCACGATAGATCAGGACGGTACTATGCGAGGGTGGCCCGCGGCCCGCATGATAGGTAACAGATTCTATGTGCCGCTCAGAGAAGTCGCTAACTTTTTCGGCCTGACTTATGAAATCTTGCCGATCATCCAGGGCATTACTCCCCATGATACCAACGTCTCAATAATAAGGATCCAGCCAGATCTGCTGCTTAACGGCCCGTCGTTTGTGGGCATTCACAGAGACTCCCTGATCGATACCTACAGAAGGCATTTTGGTATACAACCACCGCCCCGTCCGCCGGATTTGCCGGAGCCTACACTGCCGGATATCGTGGAAATTCCGCCGGATTTCAGCGACGTTATTATATATTTGAGCTTTTTTGACTTATCTGCCGGAGGATTGGCGGATATACTTGACCTGTTCGGCAGTCCGCCGGCTGTGATTGGCTACAGAGCCGTATTTTTTGCAAGCGCCGCCGACATCGCCGAAAATCCGGGGCTTATCAGACGGATATTTGGTAGCGGACACAGTCTTGGAATTCACCTGGTTGACGGCACATATGAGGAATATCTTGAAACATCCGCCCTGCTTCTTGAGGCGGCAAGGATGAGATCTGTTCTCATCTTGGCGGAACCTGACAACGAAACCGCCATAGATATGGCACAAGAACACGGGCTTGTGCTCTGGAACACGGCACAGCGTTTCGGCGAATACGATACCGGGGATAGGGTTACAAACGCTGTGTCAACAGACAGCGGCGCCCGCCAGAACTTGAAATTCAATGCTTCTGAGAATACTGCGGAAATCTTGCCCGGCGTTATTGCGTTTTTACGGACGAACAATTACACAGTGCGAAGAATTACAGAGACTGTTTTGCCTATACGGCAGGGGGAATGATTTATCATGGAAACAATGCTCAAAGCCGTGGTGCTGGCCGCGGGAAAAGGAACGCGTTTAAACTCGGCAGAAGAAGATGTACCAAAAGTTATGCGAAAAATCCACAACAGACCGATGTTGTGGTATGTGCTGCGAGAGCTTGCGTTTATCGATCAAAAAGATACGATTATCGTCGCCGGGTATAAGCGAGAAAAGGTCATAGACTATTTTCCGGGCTACATGTTCGCAATTCAAACAGAACAGCTGGGTACAGGCCACGCGGTGATGGCGGCTTCGACTGAGCTTGCATCGTTCGACGGAGCGGTATTGGTCTGTTACGGAGATATGCCCGCGTTGAAGCGAGAGACCTACGAGGCGCTTGTGAACACGCATTTCACGGAAGATAACGACTGTACGCTGCTCACCGGTAGTTCAAACAGCCCGCTTCCGTACGGTAGAGTTGTGCGCGATGAGGACGGAAGATTTAAAGAAGTGGTGGAGCAGCGCGACTGTACTCCGGCACAGCTTGAAATCAAAGAACTCAACAGCGGCGTCTATGTGTTTCGCTCACAGCTGCTTTTGGAGTCACTAAAAAATTTAAAGAGCGACAATTCCCAGGGGGAGTATTATCTAACGGACGTCCCAGCAATCATGCGAGAACGCGGCGAGAGGGTCGGAATCCTAAAGCGGGAACTTGGGGATGAAATAATCGGCGTCAATACAGTGGAAGAGTTGCGGCAGGTTGAGAGGATATTGCGGGAGTCGCGTGAACTATGATTGACTTCAACGCAAGATCAAAAAGAGCTTACGACAAAAAAGCGCATAATTATGATGACACGCACGACGGCAAGTTTACGAAGAAGTTTAAAGAGCTTCTGATTGCTAACGTGAGAATCAAAGACAATTATTCCGTGCTGGATGTTGCCTGCGGAAACGGAACTCTTCTGGCGGCACTGAGCAAGAAGGCCGCAATATCCGGACACGGCATTGATATCTCCTCTGAAATGATAAAAGCCGCATCGGCAAAGTATTCGAACCTTGAATTTAAGACAGCGGGATGCGAAGATATACCGTATCCAGACACGAAGTTTGACGTAATCACAGTCTGTGCGTCTTTTCATCACTTCCCGGATGTCAGCGCGTGTGCGAAAGAAGCGGAAAGACTGTTAAAGCCGCAGGGATTTTTGTATATAGCTGAGGTTTGCCTCTCCGGGTTTCTTAGGGCATTGGTCAACCCTTTTATAAAACTGTCGAGAGCAGGGGACGTGCGATTTTACTCGGCTGAGGAAATAATCAAAACTTTCACAGACAGAGGGTTTGGGCCTGTTGATGTTATCAAAGAGGGGCATATTCAGCTGGTAAAACTACAAAAAAATAGATAATCTGTGCAAAACCAAAATTACAGCTTGACAAACTGGGGTGTTTGTATATAATAGGTTTGTTCTAAAATTCCTTGCCCTTGGCGTGACTGGGGGCCGCTAGACCAGAAGGAGGTTAAAATATGGCGAAAATTACTGCGAATTATGAACTTATGTACATCATCGACATTGATCTGGGAGAAGAGCAGGTCGCCGCAACGGTGGAGAGGTTTAAATCTCTTATCGAAGCGAACGGCACGGTCAATGAACTTGAGGAGATGGGCAAAAGAAAGCTTGCGTATCTCATCAACGACAAGCCTGAAGGGTATTACGTGCTTGTGAAATTCACATCCGGCCCAGAATTCCCGGCAGAGCTTGACCGTGTCTTAAAGATTACGGATGGAGTCATGCGCTCGCTTATCACCGTTATCGGCGAATAAGGGGGGCAGCTTAATGAATCAGATTGTTCTGATGGGCAGGCTGACCCGCGACCCGGAACTGCGGCACACACAAAGCGGCACTCCGGTAGCGTCATTTTCACTGGCTGTGGATCGAGGATTCACCTCAAAAGACGGGGGTGAAAGGCAGACGGATTTTATTGACATTGTGGCGTGGGATCGCCGCGGCGAATTTGTCTCACGTTATTTTACAAAAGGCCAGATGTGTGCCGTTTCAGGCCGCCTGCAAATCCGCGACTGGACGGACAAAGACGGCAACAAACGCCGCACAGCCGAAGTAGTCGCCGACAACATCTATTTTACCGAGAGTAAAAAAAGCCGCGACGCCACAGTTGGCCGCGCGGAACCGAGAGACGATTACAGCTCAAACTATACATCGCCGGTCACAGGCTCTGATTTCGAGGAGTTGGATTTAGACGAAGGCGATTTACCATTCTAGCTTTAAGGTTTAATTTGAAAGGAATGTTCATAAAATATGGCAAATGAAAGAGAACACAGGCCGCATAATCGCAAACGCAGAAAAGTATGTCAGTTCTGCGTGGACAGAACTCAGGATATAGATTACAAAGACGCGGTCAAACTCCGCCGTTATCTCTCAGAGCGCAGCAAGATTCTGCCGCGCAGGACGACCGGGGTATGCGCACGTCACCAGCGACGGCTGATGGTCGCTATCAAACGCGCCCGTCAAATCGCGCTTCTGCCTTACGTTACGGATTAACGTCATACACATACGCAACATACTATAGATGCACGGAGACTCCTGCTTTTTGTGGAAATTCTGTCAGAGAGGCCGCGCCATGGGCTGAAAGCGCGGCTCAGAAGAGTAGTAAGTTGGGGGACACTTCAGTGCTTTGAGTTGAATATTTTTCTTAAAGTGGACGCGTGTGTACGCGTCAATGCGGGTGGCACCGCGGGTTTCAATCAAACTCGTCCCGGGAATCATTGATTCTTGGGACGTTATTTTTGTTTATATTCATCTGTAGGGGCGCGCATTGCGCGTCCACAATCAACACCACGGAGAGGCCACCACGGACGGCCAATGGCCGCCCCTACAGGATGTGCAGCGATTTAAAATCAGGAGGAATCACTATGTTAAGAACACATTTGGCTGGGGAACTTAGGCAAGAGAATATTGGGGAACATGTGCGCCTTTCCGGGTGGGTTGATACAATTCGCGACCATGGCGGGGTGAAGTTTCTTGACATTCGTGACTATAGCGGAATAACACAAGTTGTCCTGCATGACGACACCATGCTCGACGGAGTCAACCGCGAAACGGTGATCTCCATCTCCGGGAAGCTGCGGGCACGGGATGATGAATCAATCAACCCCAAGCTCGGCACAGGATACGTTGAAGTCTTTGCCGATGCGCTTGAAATCTTAGGCGAATGCAAAAACACGCTGCCGTTTGAGATAAGCGAATCAACCTCCACGCGGGAGGATTTGCGCCTTAAATATCGGTATCTGGACCTGCGCAACCCCGCGCTGCACAACAATATTGTTTTGCGCGCGCAGATTATCAGCTTCATCCGCCAGCAGATGGAAGGTCTGGGATTCCTAGAAATGCAAACCCCTATACTAACGGCGTCCTCCCCCGAAGGCGCACGGGATTATCTTGTGCCCAGCAGAAAGCACAAAGGCAAATTTTACGCATTGCCTCAGGCTCCGCAACAGTTTAAGCAGCTTTTGATGGTATCCGGATTTGACAAATATTTTCAGATCGCCCCATGCTTCCGCGATGAAGACGCGCGTGCCGACCGCTCACCCGGGGAATTCTATCAGCTGGATTTCGAGATGGCGTTTGCCGAGCAGGAGGATGTCTTCAAAGTCGCTGAAACGGTTATGTATGAGACGTTTACGAAATTCGCTAACGTGGGAATGAAGATATCCCCTCCCCCGTTCCGCCGGATTCCGTATGATGAGGCGATGCTGCGCTATGGCTCAGACAAGCCGGATCTCAGGAATCCGCTGATAATTTGCGATTTGACCGAGTTCTTCTCAAGGGTGGAGTTCCCGATGTTCCGGAACAAGCCCGTACGCGGGATAGTCGCCAACTGCGCTGGCAAGCCGAGGAGTTTCTTTGACAATTCGCTGAAATTCGCAACAAATATCGGCATGAAAGGCCTTGGCTATATAACGCTTAACGGCGGCGAATTTAAAGGCCCAATAGAAAAATTCCTGTCTGACGAGCAAAAGAAAGAGCTTATAAACACTCTCGATATCAAAGAAGGCGAAACGCTGTTCTTCATCTGCGATGCCGAGACTGTCGTTAACGGATTGGCCGGAGAAATCAGAAACTGGCTCGGGCAGGAGCTTGAGGTTATAGATCAAAACGCATTCGAGTTCTGCTATGTAACAGACTACCCGATGTACGAGTATAACCCCGAAACCCGCGGGATAGACTTCACCCATAACCCGTTCTCAATGCCAATCGGCGGGCTTGAGGCGCTGGAAAATAAAGACCCGCTTGATATTTACGCATATCAGTACGATATCGTCTGCAACGGAGTGGAGCTGTCATCCGGCGCGGTGCGGAATCATTCGCCGGAGATAATGAAAAAAGCGTTCAGTATCGCCGGATACTCGGAAGAAGAGCTCGAACGCCGCTTCGGTGCACTGTACACCGCATTTCAATACGGCGCGCCGCCGCATGCCGGGATGGCACCGGGGATTGACAGGATAGTCATGCTGCTGGCAGGAGAGGAGACTATCCGCGATGTTATCGCCTTTCCGCTCAACGGCAACGCGCAGGATCTTATGCTGGGCGCACCGGGCGAGGTCACGGAGAAGCAGTTGAAAGAGGTTCATATTGGCGTGCTATAGATTGTAAGGGGACGATGGCAATCGTCCCATCAAAGCGCTGGTGAATCGTGCAAATCACGGGCGGATTGCCATCCGCTCTTACATAAAACGGCGGGACACATTATCAAATAATTTAATGGAGGTAACATTCTGTGCAGAAAAAACAAGGTATCTACGCCGTAATTGCGGCAATAGCAATTCAGATTATTAACGGCATCACGTATATTTGGAGTGTGTTTCAGACAGGAGTCGCATATAGTATCTTTGGCGGCGATAACGCGGCGGCGGGGCTTACTTTTTCGATATTGATTCTCGCATTGACTATCAGCGCGGGGATAGGCGGCAAACTTGCCTTGAGATATTCCACCCGCAGGGCTGTATTTATCGGCGGAATTATTATGAGTGTGGGCTTTTTGACAGCTTCTTTTGCAACTGAGAGCGTCGCGTGGCTTCTGTGGCTTTCTTACGGTGTAATGGTCGGTGTTGGCATGGGCTTTACATACTCCACAACCATCGCATGCGCACAGAAATGGTATCCCCACAAGAAAGGGCTCATCACTGGCATAATCATAGCCGGATTCGGCTTCAGCGGTGTTATATTTACACCTATTGTTGAACTGCTAATTTCCGCTTTCGGCGGAAGCGGCCAGGGCGGTGAACTCAGGACATTTATGGTTCTAGGCGCGGTTTCACTGATAGTATGTACCGTGGGCAGCATTTTCCTGAAAAACCCGCCTGAAGGATACATGGCTACTGGCGCTGCGGCGTCGAATTCAGCCGCAGCCTCCACGTCGGCGGCTAACAACGCGGTAGCGTCTGATTCGTCAAATGATAAAACGCCGCTACAAATGCTCAAAACTCCGCAATTCTACTTAATGTCCGTGACGTATTTGCTTGCCTGCCTAGCCGGCCAAATGATAATAGCTTTCGCAAGGCCTATCACGGTAGACCGCGGCTTTGAGGCGGTCGCCGCACTTAGCGTTATATTACTTGCCGTATTTAACTCGACCGGGCGCATTATTTGGGGTCTCATTTTAGATAAAATCGGGAGTAGCAAAACGATTCTCATACTGCTTTTGGGCACTGCTGTCGGGTCGTTCTTCGTCATGCAGGTACAGGGCTTTTGGGTTTTCATTTTGATTGCGCTGATAGCATTCTTCTTCGGCGGGCTTTTGGTTAGCTTTCCGCCATTAACAGCTAATCTTTTCGGGGCAAAAAACATGTCGGCGAATTACGGAATTGTTCTGATAAGCTTTGGTGTGGGCGCTGTCCTCGCATCACAAATCGCGGGCTTTTACAGGAACCGCGCAGAGTACGCCGCAGACGTCGGACTCATGTTCCCGGCATTTGTAATCGCCGCCTTATGCGCCGTCGCCGGAATTGTTATGATGCTGATTTTGAGCAAAATGACAAAGCGTAAAGCTTAGCACAGAATAAAGAACGATTAAACAACTATTAAACTTAAACGGGGAGCCATAATATATGGATATGCGGTTAATAATTAGCCAGATGGTGGTGCTTTTCCTATTGCTTGCCGTGGGTTACGTTTTAGGCAAAAAGGCGCTGTCGTCGGAGGCTGACAAGCTTCTGACAAGACTTGTTCTCGGAGTGACCGTCCCATGCACGATTTTAAACTCCGTTATGAACAGCACCATAGAAGGGTCGATTGTGGATGCCGCATTTTTCATGCTGATGACGGTGATTTTTTTCGCAATAGCCCACCTTATCACAATCCCCTCGGTACGTTTATTGCGAGGAGCGAAAAAAGACCGCGGCGTATATGCTTGCTCGGCAACTTTCGGCAACGTCGGGTTTATGGGGTTTCCCGCGACTTACGCTATTTTTGGGGCGGCGTCCGCTTTCTACGTTGCACTGCTTAACATGCCGTTTACCCTGCTTATGTTTTCCGTCGGCACAGCGATGATAGCGGGCAGTGGAAAAAAAATAAACTTCAAAATCCTTTTAAATCCGGCGATGATAGCGGCGTACTTATCCATCCTTATCTTCGCCACCGGGTTCCAGACCCCTATCATAATCGCCGATGCAGTGGGGATAGTCAGCGGAATAACAACGCCTGTTTCTATGATTGTTATCGGCTCTACCCTTGCCAAAATGCCGATTAAAGATCTGTTTTCCGATTGGCGTATTTACCCCGTGACGCTGTTGAAACTTATAGTAATCCCAGTTGTCACATGGCTTGTACTCAGGCAGTTTATAACAAACGAGTTGATGCTGGGCGTTTTAGTCGTCCTCTCCGGAATGCCGACTGCCGCCACAGCGACAATGCTGGCGGTGGAACACGGCGGTAACGAAAAAACCGCATCTGCCGTTACGTTTTTGACAACACTGCTGTCCTGCGTGACGATACCTCTGACTGTGTTTTTGTTGCTTAGTTGAGGTGGCACGCCAGCGTGGCAATATATATTAGGCAAAACACCCGCTGACCGCAGTCGGCGGGTGTTTTGTAAAAAATCAAATCATCCAACATTTTGGCGCTCTCATTCGTATTACTAGTGAAAGGAGGTTTTCACCGATGAATAATCCTACTCTGGCGTGTGCTGAGGATGGCACGCCACAAACATTTGAGGAAATTTACGAGCGGCAGTTCGCTATGGTGTACCGGGTCTGCTTTTCATATATGAAAAATACGGCTGATGCCGAAGACGCGGCCGCCGATGTATTCGCGAAATTGCTGAAACACGGTGTGCTATTTAAAAGCGCCGAGCATGAAAAGGCGTGGCTTTTGCGGACAGCGATCAATCAGTGTAAAGATCATCTCAAGCGATTGTGGCGCAGCTCGGCAAGTATAGATGACTACAAGAACCTGGAATCCGCAAATACATTCCGGGAAAGCGAATTGTTAAAAACGGTTTTGGACTTGCCTGAACGCTATAAAGATGTGATATATCTCTATTATTACGAAGGTTATTCAACAAAGGAAATCGCCCAGATACTTAAAAAACCGCCGTCCACCATTCGTTATCACATGCGCGAGGCAAGGAACCACTTGAAAGGAGTGTTGGAAAATGAGGAATGAGAAAATAGTAAAGGCGTATGATTCCATTCATGCGGGCGATGAGATAAAAAGGCGTGTATTCGAGAAAGCCATGCGGAAGCAACCAAAGAAATATCTATCTGTACGCACTTTTGCCGCAACTGCGGCAGTACTGGTGCTCGCAGTACTCGGGTATACGCTCCTGACACCGCAGAGCGGAAACAGCTTCTTCGTGCGGGCCTATGCGCTTATTGAACAGGCGGACGGCACAATCGGGCTGCACGAGGTTGATGTTATAGACCGGAGCAGAGTAAAGGAGCAGATATCAATTTGGCAGATATCTGAACACGATGATGAGCGTTTCTTTATCAGCGTCGGATTGCGGCATGGCGGAAAGAACATTGAAAGCGTGGAATTTTCCGTGGATGAAGGGTTCTTCGCAACTCAGCTCATCAGCGATTTCAACAAAGAAGCCTTCAGCAGTTTCAACAATAAAACCTTCAGAGTCGCCGGGTCGATTCACACCGGATCGCACAACCCCTTGTTCTGCACGGACTTTGTTGTGGTTGGAAATACAATAACTTCGGAACAACTCTATGACGATCTTCTATTGTTCTGGGGTACTTATCATAACGGGTTGCAAAACATTCTTGACTATATAGTAATTCGGGCCACGGCGACATTTTACAATGGCGAAACCGAGACATTGATGGTTACAATTGACAATTCGAGGCTTGCAAGGGCGCTGGGAATGTCACTGGATGAATTGATGGAATATGAGCGTCAACGATCCGCGTATTTGTCCGCGTATTTGCTTGAGCATCATGACCATTACATGAGCATCCCGCTGGAATATTTGGAACTAGTGGGCGAGGGCATAAGCCACTTTACCTATGATCCCGTATACAACGCTCTATACTGGCCGGGCGTCGGGCTTGTGCAGAAAGAACTTTTGGAGTTTGACGAAAACGGCCTCGCCCGGCACAGTTTTGTGTATAGTGGCGAACCCGACAGCAACGAAAGCATGTGGACTGGCGTGATATGGGGAGTGAGTGCCGTGGTGATAGAGCGCGACGCTAATGGCGAGCTGACCGGAAGACTCTACAGAGTACCGGATGAGCTGAGGGCCTCCAGCGCGCCGTGATTTCTGTGAGACAGACTTACGCAGACAGACGCCTCCGCATAAGAGGCGTCTGCTTTTTTTTGCTGGAAACACAAAACACCCGCCGACTGCGGAAAGCCCTCTTTACTAAAGAGGGCAGAAATTGCTCAAATATCCGCCGGCACGTTGGGCAGGGACGCAAATCCCCGCTCAAGGTCCTCGTCTGTCGGGATATTATCGGTCATCGAACCATCGTTGTATTGCATATATGCGCCCATATCGAAGTATCCAGTGCCGGACAGTCCGAACAGTATTGTTTTCGCCTCGCCGGTCTCTTTGCACTTCAACGCCTCCTCGATAGCGGCACGGATGGCGTGCGCCGACTCTGGCGCGGGGAGTGTACCCTCAACCCTGGCGAACTGGGTCGCCGCTTCAAACACTGCCGTCTGATTGTAAGACCTGGCCTCGTCTATATATCCATCGTGGTAGAGCTGGGAAAGTATCGGGCTCATGCCGTGATACCTCAATCCCCCGGCATGGCTTGATGACGGAATGAACTGCGCGCCGACTGTATACATCTTTGCCAGCGGCGTGACCATTCCGGTGTCGCAGAAATCGTAAGCAAACCTGCCGCGGGTCATTGTCGGACAGGACGCGGGCTCAACCGCGAGGAAGTACGGCGCATCCTTCCCGGCGAGCTTTTCAGCCATGAACGGACCCATCAGTCCGCCGAGGTTAGAGCCGCCGCCGGCGCAGCCTATGACGATGTCGGGGTGTTCTCCAAGCTTCTCAAACGCCGTCTTTGCCTCAAGCCCGATCACTGTCTGGTGAAGCAGCACTTGATTTAAAACACTGCCCAGAACGTATCTATATCCGTCGGTGGTGACGGCCGCTTCAACAGCCTCGGATATCGCGCAGCCGAGGCTGCCGCCTGTTTCAGGGTCTTTGGCCAATATTTTGCGGCCAATCTCCGTCGTATCGGACGGGGACGGGGTGACTGCAGCGCCGTAAGTCTCCATAACTGCCTTGCGATACGGTTTTTGTTGTGCGGATACCTTCACCATGAACACTTTTAAGTCCAGCCCGAAATATCCACAAGCCATTGACATAGCGGTCCCCCACTGCCCTGCCCCTGTCTCGGTCGTGACGCCGCGCAGCCCCTGCTCTTTCGCGTAATATGCTTGCGCGATGGCAGAATTGAGCTTATGGCTGCCGGAAGTATTCCCGCCCTCATACTTGTAATAAATTTTCGCCGGGGTGCCGAGCGCTTCTTCAAGGCAATATGCCCGGACTAATGGAGACGGTCTGTACATCTTATAGAAATTCCTGATTTCTTCCGGTATTTCTATAAACCTGTCTTTGTCGTTGAGTTCTTGCTTTACAAGCTCATCGCAGAATACCGGCGCCAGTTCCTCCGCGGTTACTGGCTTTAACGTCCCAGGATTCAGAATCGGGCGATGGTCTGTCTTCATATCGGCACGGATATTGTACCATGCTTTTGGGAGTTCCTCTTCTGTAAGATATGTTTTGTACGGAATCTTATTTTTTGACATCGATAGTTTCCTCCTGTTCTTAAAATAAAAAAGCCCCCAGTAAAGCATTACGCTCTACCAAGGACGAATTCGCTAAAATCCGCGGTGCCACCTTGATTTACGATATAAAATCGCACGCTTAAACGGGATACCAGTATATCCCCGGCAACTTACGTATGCCCCACGTCATGGAATACTGGGAAATTGCGAAGCAATTTCTTTTGACCATGCCCTCAGCGGTCCATTTAACAGTCTGCATTTCTACCCGGCTCTCAGCCTTGCCGGACTCTCTGTACAGCGCATATACTGTTTTTATCTCCGCGTCAACGGTTTAATTGATATTAAGTTTCTATTATTGTAGACCATGCGAAATGAAATGTCAAGACTTTTATCAACTTGACAAACTGGCGCTAATCAATTATAATCAGCAAACCAATGTATGCTGGTGTGGCGGAACAGGCAGACGCCCGGGACTTAAAATCCCGTGAGGGCAACCTCGTACCGGTTCGACCCCGGTCACCAGCACCAAATAAAACCACCATCAAATGATACAACGAAAAGTGTCGCTTGATGGTTTTTTATTTTACCAGAAATCCCACTGTTGCTGCGGTTTTTATTTTTTCAGTTTAATTGGCGCATAAAGATTCATTTGATGATAACCAAGACCTTCTTTTATTTCATCGTCCACGTAAATCATGTGTCCCATTAATCTGCGGTCACTGTCAATAATAAAATTTGTGTTTTCAAGCCATTTTTCTGTCTTGCTTCTCACCTTGTCGTGGCTTTCTCCATCTCCGTCTACGCTGACCGCGACCGCATATAAGCCCACCTTGAAATTCCGTAATTTTATACGGTTTCACATCATCATCCGTTATCCCATCTTTTATTCCCCAAAACCATTCCGCTTTATCGTCTTTTCCGGTCAGAAAGTCAGGGCAATCAAAAATAACAGGTTTAAATAAATGGTTGTGTGTCTCCTGCCACTGGCCAAACGCACCAAAAACCTCATCCCATGAAGCAAGCCCTGATGTTACCGCTCTAAACTTGGGTATCCTGACAATCATTATGTCCGGCACTTTGTTATCTAACTTCTCCGTAACCTCCAGCAAACGATTAACATTCGCCGAATTCCCCTCGTAATCTACATTGACAAACTGCGTTTCGATTTCTTTCGCTTTTTCATATAACAGTTTGACATCAGACTCTTTTCCAAAATCAGCTTGCTCAATTTGACAGATAAACTCAAGGACGATTTCTCTGAGCTCGTGCAAAAGAGAGACTTCTTCGTCAATGGCATTGACCTTTTTCCCAAGCACCTCCAAAACGACTTCAGTGCCGGGTGTATTGAAAATGCGCCGGATATCCTTGATGCTGATGTTCAGTTTGCGCAGTATCAGGATTTGTTCAATACGCTGCACGGCTGCATTGTCGTACAACCTGTAAGCGTAATCGTTGCTTCTGGTGCTTGTTATGAGCCCCATATCTTCATAGTAACGTAGTGTACGGGCGGATATCTCATATTTGGTTGATATATCTCTAATTTTGATTAACTCATTCATAGTTAGCTCATCCTTTCCGTTGTTTTATACATATAGTAAACTGTTCCCCAACGGCAGCGTCAAGTATATTTTTGAAAATTTTTTGAAAATTTTTCATAGATGCAATGAAAACCGTCCGTCATGGGCGTTTTTTTGTTGTGCCCTGGTTCCGTGACATGCTCTTGAAGCCACCAATTATGGGTTGACAGCCATGCCTTTATGGTTATATAATTTTTTCTGTAAAGATTGAAAAGAGAGGGAAATATGATGAAAAAGGCGGCCTATGCGCTTATCTATCTTATCGCGGTACTCGGCATCGGCATTGTTGCGCTGGCACTTGCGCGCGCGATTCACTTTAATTTTCAAGACCCGCACGTATCTATTGAATTGCCGGACGCGGAACCGGAGGAGGCTCTACTCTCGTACTATCCCGCTTATGGGATTTTACTCTATTATGAGCCTGATGAGTACGTTCCGGATGAGTACGAATATGATATTGTCGAAGAAGAGCCGGAGCTTCCACGTGATTTAGTTACGATAACCATATCCGCAGCCGGGGACGTGACTTTGGGCGGCGACCCGCGCGGCGCGGGCATGTTTATGAGTGAGTTTAACTATCACGATCAGGATCACTCGCATTTCCTGCGTTATGTCAGCCATGTTTTTGAGGAAAGCGATCTCTCAATCGTGAATTTAGAAGGCACGCTGACCTATGCAGAGGCGCACAGGGACAGGACGTTTGTGTTCCGCGGACCTCCGCACTTTGCGAGGATACTGTCATCCTCGGGTGTGGATGTCGTCACTCTCGCTAACAATCACACGATGGATTTTTTTGAGCGCGGCCACGAAGATACCAGAGAAAGTCTCGCGGCAGAGGGCATCGCCTATTTTGGCGACTCGATCCATACGATTCTGGAGGTAAACGGCATCTACGTGGGTCTGTTCGGCTTCAACATTTGGTATGACGGGCGGGGACAGCGTAACCGCATTGCCGCAGCGATAGAAGACCTGCAAGACAGGGGTGCGCAGTTGATTATCGCGTACTATCACTGGGGTGTAGAACTCGCAAACACGCCGGAACACTACCAGCGCGACATAGGCCGGTTTACAATCGCCAGCGGGGCGCATTTGGTGCTTGGTGCACACTCCCATGTATTGCAAGGCATAGAGGTGTATAGGGACAGAAACATAGTGTATTCGCTTGCTAATTTCAGCTTCGGCGGGAACAACAACCCGCAGGATCATCACACTATGATTTTCCAGCAAACGTTCGCATTTGATGACGGTGTGTTAGTAGACACAAACGATACGAACATAATCCCCGCATTTATCTCATCTGTGAGGTATCGCAACAACTTCCAGCCGGTAATTGCGACCGGGGAAGATGCTGAGCTTATCCTGGAGAGGATTCGCGAATACAGCAGCTGGTTGGTGGACTGATAAAACTATTTAGGAGGGTTCCGCTATGTTTTGTTCAAACTGCGGCCATAATCTGACCAACGGGGACGGGGATTTTTGCCCTAACTGCGGCGTAGGCAAATCGGAAACACCCGCACCCGGCACCGGAAAGCAAGCTGCAAATCGCGGGATGAAAATCGTCCCCGTCATTATTGCCGCGGCGGTAATCTGCACCGGCATTGCCGCATGGTTATTATTCGGCGGCAGGGCGGAACCCGCCTATTGGCCAGAAGAGATACCTGACCGGCGGACTGTTGAAACCGCGATATGGGTGTTTGACAGTGAGCATTCTCGCGAACTGCCAGACGATGAAATCATCCTGTCTGTCTCTCCCTCCGGCAGATATATCCTCACTGCAGCCCGAATTTTAGAGGTGAATATACAAAACCGCAGGCCGGGGAACAATATGGGACGGGAGGCGGAACACATCTCCCTCTATACAAATCAAAACGGGCGACTTTCCCGCATGGGTCGCATATATATTGACCCTGATGCCGACCTGCTTTGGAACGATACGGTCGTCGGAGGCGATGAGGCAAACATCGCATGGAGTCCAGACGAAAGTCACATACTTATGACGGCAGGCACAATTCAGAACCGGCAATGGATTACTATGGCGGATATGAATTCTGACGTCTATCTTATCAATTTTGCCGCAGGAACAATCGAAAATCTGACAGGCAGATATTCTGAGCCTGACTTTTTGCCGCGGTGGATTGATGATGACCATATCAGTTTTATACGATATGAACTAGACTGGGATAACATGTGGGTAGCAAGTCTTATGGGCATGAACCTGAGAACCGGGACACAGGAATTTTTATCCAACCTTTCCGACGACGGAAGAATCGCAGTTATATTTGATTACAAAATACACGGAGATTACGTATATTTCAGCCGGGATACCTTTGGTTCTCTTGAAACATCAGGTTTTTTCGCGTCTCCCCTCAACGGCAACAGAACGCCTCCAACCAGTCTGTTGAGCATACTGGATATACGTGAGATTTATGATCATTGGGCGGTGATTGGTCTTATATCTGTGCAGATTTCGCCGGACGGGCGCTGGGCGCTGCTTACCGCTTTGGATCAGCGGATTTTCGCGCTTGATATACCATTTGCCGATGACCCGGAGTTTCCGCAGCCTGACCCGGGCTCAGCCATGAGCAGAGTCACACATATGCCATGGGTTCCTTATCACAATGTTGTGCTGTTTGATCTGCATCGTAATCGGGTCGTCAACCCGTTTACTGACAGGGCGTTGCGTCCCAATGTTGCCATAGTCACAGCGGCAACTTTTGCACCTGACGGCAAGTCCCTGCTATGCGCTGTGTTCGGCGATGACGGCGCGTGGACAATAGACGGAATGAATGAAACGACGCTGTTCCAAATCAGACTAGACGACGGTTCGTTTGATGCGGTGCGGATATTCAGAACAGATTCCGACATGATGCCGACTATGATTTCATGGCAAGAAGACAATTCTTTATGGATACGCTCCACATGGCTTAGCAACCCGCTTTTTAGCCGCACAATACTGGCAATCCCGGCCGCGTTTGAGCGGTTTGTCGGTTAATCATTTCACTTGCTGTCAAACGAGGATTTATTCAAATGAACTGCTCCACAGATGAGACTGGGGCAGTTCATTTTCCAGATTTTGTGTTCATTTAGGCACAGTGCTTTATAAAAGCACACAAATACTGCGAAAAAGCTGGATTTAGCACAATAAGCGGAGATAAACGGCGGTCTTTTCGCAAGGTTGCCGTTTTTTCGTTCCCAAATCGGTAAAAACACTGTTGCATAAACACCTCACAGGGTGTAGAATGTTGCGGGTCAAAAGAGGGTGAGCGTATTCAGCTTGCGGGAACAACGCTTGCCATACATAAAAAAGGGGAAACAGAACGATGAAACATCATCAAAAAACATTGCCAAACCTCTACGGTGAACTGAATACAGACCCGGTGGAAGGGTTGACAGAGCAACAGGCAAGCGAGATTCGGGAGAAATCGGGACTCAACAAATTTGACGAGGAAAAAAAGGATAATATTTTCAAAAAAGCAGCCCACCATATGAGGGATTTTACAACCCTTATCCTGCTGGCGGCAGGCTGTATCGCGCTGTATTCGTTTATAGCGGGGGGAGGAGAATACAAAGGCCCCGCCGATGCGATCGTCATTTTCGCCATCGTCATACTTAACGTCACTCTCGCAGTCCGTCAGGAATTAGGCGCGGAAAAAGCTCTGGACGCCTTGAAGCGTATGACCGCGCAGATGACCACTGTGATCCGGAACGGCTCACGGCAGACCATCAATGCCGAAGACCTGGTCCCCGGAGATATCCTAACCCTAGAAGCGGGAGACATGATCCCGGCTGACGCCCGCATTATTGAAAGTGCAGGCCTGAAAGCTGAAGAAGCGGCGTTAACAGGCGAAAGCGTCCCCGTAGAAAAGGATGCGGACGCGGAAATTGGCGAAAAAGCACCACTGGGCGACCAGTTCAATATGCTGTTTTCAGGGTGCCTTGTCACCAACGGAAAAGCAAAAGCCGTCGTAGTCGAAACCGGCATGACGACGGAAATGGGAAAAATCGCCGGCCTTTTGAACAAGACCAAGAAAGAAAGAACCCCGTTGCAGCAGAAAATGGACACCTTGGTCAAAATTATCTGTGCCATCGCCATTATATCGGGCGCCACGCTGTTCCTGCTTCAATGGTTTCTACACCCACCGCGGCCAACGGTGGATTACATTATGCTCAATACTGTCTCACTCGCGGTCGCCGCGATTCCGGAGGGACTGCCGATCATCCTCACAATGATTTTGGCTTACGGAGTTCTCACGATGGCAAAGAAAAACGCCATTATCCGTAAGCTCCCCGCAGTGGAGTCGTTGGGCAGCGCATCAGTCATTTGCTCCGACAAGACGGGCACGCTTACAATGAACCGCATGACTATAAAAAACATCTGGGCCGCCGGGTATAATCCGGCAAATGCCACTGATGACTTCAACGACGACGAACTGATGATGGTTGAGATGATGAGTCTGGCCAGCAACGCCACCATCGAAGTCCATGGCGATGAAGAGCGTGTGATAGGCGACCCGACCGAGACAGCCATCGTCCGTCTGCTGCAAGATAAACATATAGACAAAGGCATTCTGGACGAGATGTTCCCCAGAGTGCATGAAATCCCGTTCGATTCAAACAGGAAGCTTATGACAACAGTGCACGAGACACACGACTCTGACGTTGTACGGTATATTTCGATCACCAAGGGCGCGTTTGAGCGTGTACCGTTTGATGAATCGACTGTCGATGTCGCTCTGGCAAATAAAATCCACGATGAGTTTGCGGAAAACGCGCTGCGGGTTTTGGCGGTGGCGTATAAATACTACACCGAACTCCCGGAAAAACTGGATGTTGAAGAGCTGGAAAACGGGCTGAAATTCGCAGGTTTTGTCGGCATGATAGATCCCGCGCGCCCTGAAAGTAAGATGGCTGTCCAGGTAGCTAAAGAAGCCGGCATAAAAACCGTCATGATTACAGGCGACCACGCCATAACCGCATCCGCGATAGCCCGCGACATCGGCATACTGTCTGAGGGTGAAAAAGTCCTAACAGGTGTTGAACTGGCTGAGATGGAGCAGAGTGACTTGAACGCCACAGTAACGGACTACTCCGTTTACGCCAGAGTCACGCCGGAAGACAAGATTCGTATTGTACAAGCATGGCAATCGCATGGTGAAGTTGTGGCCATGACAGGCGACGGCGTTAACGACGCGCCTGCCCTGAAAGCCGCCGATGTCGGCGTCGCAATGGGCTCTGGCACTGACGTGTCCAAGAGCGCAAGCGATATCATTTTGACCGACGACAACTTTGCGTCCATCGTATCCGCCGTGTCGGAGGGCAGAAGGGTCTATGACAACATCCGTAAGGTCATCATATCTCTGATACCCAGCAATATCGCAGAGATTATCGTTATGATCTTGGGCTTTATCGTCTGGGGCGCGACTCCGCTGGCCGCCTTGCAGCTGCTGTTTATCAACGTCGTCGCCGATGGTATCCCGGACTTGTGTATGTGCCGCGAAGAGTTGGAAGATGACGCCATGAGACGGAATCCGATAGGCAAAAACGCAAGCATATTCTCGTTCGGACTTGCCGGCAGAACCGTAGTCGCGGCAGTTGTATTTACAATCGTCTCAATGGCTGGATACTACATAGGCGCATTTGTGCAGGTTTCACCGTACGTAGTTCCATCTCACGAGGTTGGACGGACAATGGCGTATGTCACGCTGGCCTATGCCTCAGTTATTAACATCTTTAATGTCAGAAGCTTCAACAAGTCTCTGTTTACCATCGGATTTACCTCCAACAAGCTGCTGTTCTTCGGAATCTGTCTCTCGTTTACACTGATTGCCGTTACGGCACTTGTCCCGGGCGTGCAGGATATATTCCACACCGTGCCGCTGAGCCTGAGACACTGGGTCATAATGCTGAGTATGGCAGTATCTCCGTTCTTTATAATCGAGCTGAATAAGCTGATCTTCAGAAGGACCGGAAAGGTTGTAGGCTCTGAACGCATACGCGCGTAACTTTAAATCAACAACGGCAATTGTTTGTGCCATGCCCGGTTTAGATCTTCGCGATCTAAACCGGGCATGGCCTATATCTTATGATTATATTTCTTATTTCTTCTTGTTGACATAGTTCCTCAGCTATGTTAATATTTTAGTAGAAAGTACACATAATCATTATGTTTTTCGTTAGTAAATTGTGGAGAGGAGTTATTCTATGTTATATTTGGCATTGGGCTTGTCCATCGCGGCAGTTGTTCTGATAGTTGTTGATATTTTTCTTGAAGGCTTTGGAATCCTTGGTGTTTTCGGCTTGATTCTGATGGCCGCGTCCATTTTTGTCAACCTGGTCTATGTGCCTTTCGGCCAATTTATTATCATCGGAAAGGCAGTTGTCCTCATCGTGGCGGGCGTGTTCTTCTTCCGTTTTTTAAAACGGAGACAGCTTTACGGCAAATTTATTTTAAAAGAAACCCTGAAAGAAGATGAAGTAGATTTTTCCGCGCTGGAGAATTTTCTTGGTAAAGAGGGGGTCACTAAAACCGCCCTGCGCCCCTTTGGCCGGGCAGATGTTGACGGCACGAGTATAGAGGTATGTTGTTCAGATTCTAAATACATACCTGTCAATAAACGCGTAAAAGTTGTGGATTTAAGAGAGCGCAAGCTGTTTGTTACGGCTATAGATAATTAAATTGTAGGAGGTCTTGTTATGACTATAGGTGGTCCGGGTATTTTATTATTTATCATTATTGTCCTTGTGGTGCTGGTGGTCTCATTGTTCTTCTATTTCATACCTTTTGGATTGTGGCTCTCCGCCATATCTGCCGGTGTGAAAGTCCGCATTTTCTCCCTAGTGGGAATGCGTTTACGGCGGGTCCGGCCTATTAAGGTAATTAATCCCCTAATCAAGGGTTCAAAAGCGGGACTTGACCTAAGCCAGAATCAGCTTGAAAGTCACCTGCTCTCCGGCGGCAGGGTCGATAACGTGGTTGACGCGTTGATTGCCGCCCACAGGGCGAATATGGAGCTAAGTTTTGAACGCGCCGCCGCAATAGACCTGGCCGGACGGGATGTGTTTGAGGCTGTGCGTATCAGCGTTATGCCGAAGATCATTGTAACGCCAATGGTTTCCGCTATGGCGGTAAACGGCATTGAGATCAAGGCGATGGCGAAAGTCACAGTCCGCGCCAATATCACCCGCCTTGTCGGCGGCGCCGGTGAAGACACTATACTCGCCCGTGTCGGGGAGGGTATAGTCACCACGATAGGCTCCGCAGCGTCGCATAAAGAGGTGCTTGAAAACCCCTGCATGATTTCAGAGACGGTTCTGAACAAAGGTCTGGACTCAGGTACGGCGTATGAGATTTTGTCGATCGACATCGCCGATATTGACGTGGGCAGGAATATCGGCGCACAACTGCAAATCGACCAGGCGGAGGCAGATAAACAAATCGCCCAAGCCAGGGCTGAAGAGCGCCGCGCCATAGCTTTCGCACGTGAGCAGGAGATGAAAGCACAGGTAGAAGAAATGCGTTCCAAAGTCGTGGAAGCAGAGGCGCAAGTCCCACTGGCCGTGGCCGAAGCGCTGAAAGCCGGTAACATCGGCGTTATGGACTATCTAAACATGCAGAACAAAATCGCCGACACAAATATGCGCGAAGGCATCTCGGGAATGAATCTCAATCTGAATATGAATCCGAATCCGGATAAGAAAAAATAAAACCCCAAACACATCAACACAACTAAAAAGCTTCTGCTCAATCTGAGCAGAAGCTTTTTAGTTGCACATATTTTACAACAGCTTAAAATTGTTGAAATCAGAGGGACCAGCAAGGCATTCTTCCAGCTCCGGCAAAATATCTTGGAAATGCTTTGCACTTAAGTGATTGTCAATTGCCTCCTGATTCTCCCACTCCTCCAGCATCGCAACCACACATGGGTTGTCGATATCCTGATATACCTGATAGCTTATGCAGCCCCGGTCCTCTTTGTTTGTGGACTCAACAAGTTTCTTCCCAAGGCGGATGAAGTCATCCAGCCTATCCTCTTTAATAATATGCTTTGCAACTACTCTAATTGGCATGTTAAATCCCCCTTTTATCAAAAGTCCTGCGCACATACGCAATCGACATCTCCGAACAGCTGGTTCAGTTTTTCTAGGATGGCTTTCGGCAACGCTTTCGATTCAAGAGACTTCAGATTGTCTCTCAAGTGATTCTCATTAGACGTCCCCGTCAGCACGATATTCACCCCGCCGGTATGCGCACAATAGCGATACGCCGCGTCCATTATGGAGCTTGCCACACCCGGTTCTTTCAGGAAATCAAGGGCGTTCTCCGTTGCCTCCAGCCCTTCCCCGCCCTGTCCGTGATCTAGGATCTTTTGAATCTCAGCTTTCATCTGCACAGGGTCATGCAACGCGTGGCGTACGGCGAACATGCACTGCACACCGACATTGTTCTTTATCGTCCGCGGGAACACCGTCTTCACCGCCGATGGATTCATTAAATTATATCCGACCATAGCCACGTCAAAAATATTGTCGTCCAGACAAACGTTAAGCATTTCGTGCGCTGTATCGCCCGCGAAACGTTCAGTTATGCCGAGAAAACGGATTTTACCGGCCGCCTGCGCTTTTATCATCAGCGGAACCAGCAGCTCCTTTACATCGGCGTAATCCTCCAACGGAACGCCGTGGATGTTGTAGACGTCGATATAATCGGTCTTCAAATTGCGCAGACTCGTCTCCAACGTTTCTTCAAAGCGCTTTTGATACCCGTCCCGCCAGGCTTTATCCCACAGCGGAAACTTTGTGGAAACCGTGTAGCTGTCACGGGGGATTCCTTCCAGCCCCTCCCCCACAGCGGGTTCCGTGCCATAGACAGTCGCTGTGTCGAAGAATCTGATGCCGAGGTCATACGCGGCCCGCACAATTCCGGCGGCATGCGCCTGCCCGAATTTCTCAAGTCCCAGCCGTGAGAATCCGCCGCACCCCAACCCGGTCGCGGTTGTTACTATGCCGGTTCTGCCTAATGTGGTTTGTTTCATGTTAGTACCGTCCTTTCATATTAAAAACACAGTCACCGGGCCGATGTAGGCATCAGACCCTACGCAAGACACGACGCGTTCGTCGCGCCCTTTTATGGCGTCTCGCAAGCTCTTTTAAAGTTCATGCGATCCACTCTCGTTTCAAAATCGCGTAAATCAACTCATCACCGTACTGCTTGTCTGACAGCTTGTGCGCTGGGCGGGATTCAATAAACAGCCCCTCGCGGCGCATACCGAGTTTTTCCATCACCTTGTATGACGCGACATTTTCAGCGTCGCATCTGGCGATTAGCCGATGCATACCCAACTCCTCGAATCCAAACCGCAACAGCTCACGGCCAAGTTCACTGCCCAGCCCTGAGTTCCAATAATCGCGATGAATCAGCCAGCCGACCTCCGCTTGATCTTTTTCTCCCTTGAAGTTTATCCCGCCGCCGCCGATTAATTTTCTTGTTTCTTTATACACAACGGCGTATGGATAGTTGGTGATGGGGTTCTCATCCGCCTGCTTGATGGCAAGACTTATGTAATTGCGCGTATGTTCCTCAGTATTCGGGCCGAACGGCATGTAGACTACGTTTTCCACGCAGCTTGCATAGCTGTGCACATCGGCAAAATCGTCTTCGGCGAATTTGCGCAGAATCAGCCGTGCTGTTTCAAGCGTCTTCATCTGTCCCATACCTCACCGTGATGATCCAGCCCCCACATCTCGAACAGCGTTTTGTAAAACTCCGGCCGCGGGAAGTCGTATAGCATGTCCCGTTGATGGTGGGAATAACCCGCTCTCATGTTGTAAAAAGATCGAAGTCCGTCCATAATTTCATCGATCCGCCAGCCGGGGACTGAGAAGATAATCTCATCCTCCCCCGCCATTGCGCGTTCGTATTCGCCGATGTCCGGCAGCGTCACACGGTATTCGCCGGACAGTATTGACGGGACAGTGGCCCAGACGCACGAGTCGATAGCGTCAAGCTCCGTCTCCACAAGCCTGCCCATTTTCAGCTTAGCCGCCCATACAAGACTGCGCAGCTGCGCGTTGTTGCAGTAGATCAGCACAATATCCGGCACGAACTCCGCCGTCTCCAGCGGGGCAGAGACTATGCCTATGTACTCATCTAACGGCAATCGCGGGAATTTTGCGAAAAACTCCCGCGCAGACTCCACGTCGCCCATGCCGAGAACTTGGCAGACAACTTCAAATTGCTCCGTACCCACAGAGCAATCCACATGACCTAAACCGATAAGCGGATTCCAGCACCAATGATCCAACTTGTCCATGTAGATAGTCTTCTTATCCCGGCGGGTGAGCGCGAAAGTCTGACAGAGCGCCAGGTGCTTTTTCATATCGCGCAACGGCCGGATTGCGTTTCCTGGAACTTCATCCTCGTTTTTTATCAGCTTTATCGCAATCGGTTCATATCTAAGTATAAGCATTTCATGCAGTTCCCGGCTTGTTTGTTGATTATTCATTATTAAGACTCCTAATCTGAACGTAGGGGCGGATGGCAATCCGCCCATGATACGATGGGACGCGTCTTTGATACAGCGGAACGCACCCTTGATATGACGGGACGATTGCCATCGCCCCCTATATCGTCACATCGCCAATTCAGTCCTGCGTATCAAGTCCGCCTGACCGGATGGATGCAACTCCACAAAGTATGACGAGAATCCGGCGACGCGCACGACCAGGTCTTTGTGTTTCTCCGGGTTCTTCTGCGCGTCCCGCAGCGTGTCGGTGCTGATTACGTTCAGTTGCAGCTCCATACCGCCAAGTTCAAAATAAGTCTTCATAAGCTCAGACAGCTTGACCCATCCGTCTTCGCCCGCAAGCGCTGTCGGGTGGAATTTCAAGTTCATTAGCGTGCCGTTGCCGAAGTCCGATTGGTCGATTGCCGCGACGGAACGGATAACGGCAGTCGGTCCGTTTTTGTCGTATCCCTGCGGTGCAGCGATTCCATCAGCCAGCGGCTCACCCGCGCGTCGTCCGTCCGGCGTCGCGCCTGTAACTGAGCCAAACGCAACATTCGTCGTGACAGGATATAATCCGGCGCTGTAACGCCCCCGCGGGCCTGTCAGCTTGTCGCTGGCGTCAGAATAGCTTTTGGCGGCGAACGTCACATACTCGTCACACTCGGGCAAGCCGTTGCCAAAGTGCGGTGCTTCATTGAGGATATACGTATGCAAATCCTCAAAACCTTCCCAATCGTTCATTATAGCGTCATACATCTCACGCGTTGTGCAGATTTTTTTGTCGAAACAGCAATGCTGAATAATGTTAAGGCTGTCAGCCACATTGCCAATTCCAATCCCGGCACTGCCGGTGGAGTTATATTTCGCGCCGCCGTCCATAACGTCAGCGCCGCTTTCCATGCATCCTGCCATGGTTGAGGAGACAAGCGGCTGCGGCAGAATTTTGCGTGCGACATACTCAAAGGAGTTGATGTTCATAATATGCCATCTGACAAAGTATTCAATCTGCGCCTTATACGCCGCGCGGACTTCGTCAATACTCTCCATCTCGTACAGATACCCGGTGGCGGGACCGACCCTTGGATTCGGCGTCCCTTCCGGCGCAGGCATAAAGCCGCTTATCATCGGCCGGACATTGTATCCGTCGTTCATTCCCAACAGCAATGCTTTTGCCATGTTCATAAAACTTTCAGTCCCAACGCCGCCGCAGGCCGGCCATTCCGTGCCGCACCCGGCAGGCTCAACACAGCCGATAAGGCAGTAATCCCGCGCGTCTTCCAGAGATAACCCGCGGTTCATCAGCACTGGGATAATCAGCTCATCATTTTCAAACGACGGGACTCCGCCCGCGAGTTTTGTCGTCTCAATTGCCGCTTCCCACAGCTCCGGCGGGGTGTTTTTGTGGATACGAAGTGCCTGCGGCGGGTCATGCAGCAGCAATCGCCCGGCGGCTTGCAGCATCATAAAAGTCACAGCATTCGTCGCATCGTTGCCGTCTTTGTCAATTCCGCCCAGCGTCATCAGTTGCCCTGAAGTATATCCCGGCGCGGACATTGTCGCACCATAGCTCCACGGCTTGTTCATCTCCGCGACTTTCAGATAAAACAGATCCATCAGCTCCTGCGCATACTCAGGTGTTATCCGCCCGGCAGCGATGTCGGCGTCGTAGAAATCGCCAAGATACTGGTCAACACGTCCAAAGCTCATGCCATGCATGTTTGCGTCTAAGCACAAGGCAGTCTGATACAGGAACAAGGCCTGGACAGCGTCGTGAAAGTTTCTGGCCGGATTTTCTATCGTCCAGTTCAGGCATTCCGCCATCGCCAGAAGCTCTTCCTTCCGCGCGGGATTTTTTTCGTCAGCCGCTTTTTCTTCGGCGAGGCTTGCGTAACGCTTCGCGTAGATTATCATCGCATCACTGACGATTGCCACCGAGCGATAGAAGTTGTACTGATCGATTGTATCCCCGGGCAGTGCCGCATCCAAAAGCTCCGCGATTTTCGCCTCAGCCTCAGCCTTGATCGCCGCGAAGCCTTTCCTGATAGCTGTATCGTATCCGGTACAAAAGTGTCCCACCGGTGCCTGTGCCTGCCCGGATGGCCCGAATGTCGTAACTCCGTTCCCGGCGATAGGCTTATACTCATCCAAAACCTGCGCGTCCGTCTTCGCGCTCATACACTCTCCCATCCAGAAATCCACGGTGGCTAAAATGTAGTCCCTGTCGTCTTCTGACAGAATATACGGGTCTATTTCTCTGGTGGAAATATAGCGGCTCTCCACTTCATCTTTCAGCCAGCTTACGGAATTCTCCGGATACAACGCGCACGCGCGGTATTTCCCCGATTGCCCGCCGACAATCACCTCGCCGTCGTCGATTCTTACCGGTATATGTGAGAGAATGTTGTGCAGATTTTTCGCGCGCTTTAGCGTACCTGTCATATCAGGGTTATGCATATAAAACTCGGTAATAAGCCTGTATCGCGCCGTGCAAATTTCCGGCTGTGCATCTCGGTATTTTTCGCGCATTTTCTTCACGCGTTCTGTAATCGGACTTAGTTTATACATTGTATTATTCCTCCTTTTGGATGAACCGGTGTGATTTTATTCAATTTTACCACATACCCGGCACCACTTCAATAACTCACTTTAAATAAATCCTATTGCAAAAAGCCAGCGAATAAAATAAAATGTATGGGTACACAGAAATCTTGTTGGGTTAAAGGAAAACAATGCCGGTATGAGAATGAGGAGAAAGCCAAACCTGGACTCCCGCATCGAAAAATGCGCGCATCTGCGGATAACGGAGCCGCAAGATATGCGCGGCAGGTGGTTGGAGGAATTTCAATATAACGAGCTGCACATTGAACTCGGCTGCGGCAAGGGCAGGTTCACGGTGGAAACTGCTGGAACGAATCCAGGAACGTTGATATTAGCAATGGAAAAGCTGGCCAACGTCATGGTAATAGCTTTAGAGCGCGCCGACTTTTCGGGAGTTGATAATGTGCGTTTTATACACGCGTTCGCGGATTATCTGCCGGAATATGTCGCGCCCGGTGAGGTCAGCCGAATCTACATAAACTTCCCTGACCCGTGGCCGTCTAACGGACATGCAAAACGGCGGCTAACTCACCGCCGGTTTTTGGAGATTTATAAGCAGATTCTCACGCCGGGCGGGGAAATCCATTTCAAGACGGATAACCTCCCGCTGTTTGAGTTTTCGCTCAACGAATTTGAGCAGAATGGATTCACACGCCTCGCGGTCACACGCAACTTGCACGAAAACGGTCCCTTAGGCGTTATGACCGATTATGAACTGAAATTTCACAATCAAGGGATGTCAATATGTCATGCAATATATAGAACATAGAAATAAAGACGAGGTCGAAATTCAGGGCGTTTCAGACTTTGATCTCGTCAGAATATTTGAATGCGGCCAATGTTTCCGGTGGGATATGGAACCTAACGGCGATTACACAGGCGTTGCCATGGGCCGCGCCGCAAGGCTGCGCAAAGTTGGTGAGAGTGTTTTTATCTCCGGAAATTTGGCAGAGTTCGAGTCTGTCTGGCAGGATTATTTTGACTTGGACCGCGATTACGCGGCAATCCGGGTGCAGCAGGGTGTTGATGACTTCATGCGGCAGGCCTGCGAATTCGGCGCTGGTATACGCATTCTGCGGCAGGATAAGTGGGAGGCGCTGTGTTCATTCATCATTTCCCAATGCAACAACATTCCGCGAATAAAGAAGATTGTCGGCGCACTATGTGAGCTTTATGGCGAGCCGTTTGAGTTTGAAGACGGCACGCGCTATACATTCCCGTCAGCAGAACGGATTGCGGTGCTTACGGCCAAAGACCTCGCCCCGATCAAATGCGGATACCGGGCCGGGTACATAATCGGTGCGGCGAAAGCCGTTGCGGATGGCAGTCTTGATCTTGATGCGTTGGCGCAGTTATCGCCGCAAGATGCTCGGTCAGAGTTGAAAAAGCTCTACGGCGTTGGCGATAAAGTCGCCGATTGCGCGGTGCTGTTCGGCTTGCATATGTTGGACGCTTTCCCGCGTGACGTGTGGATTAAACGCGCCATAGCCGACATTTACGGCAAAGGGTTTGATCCGGGAATTTTCGCCCCATATGCCGGTATTGCACAGCAGTATATGTTTTATTACATAAGGAGCACGGCAAAAAGCCGCCTTTAATCTGTCAGGGCATTTGCAACCAACGCAACCTTGTAGGGGCGGATGGCAATCCGCCCGCAGACCCCCGGCAATCCACCCGTCTGGCAATTTACATTTTGGACGATTGCCTGCACTTGGGACGATTGCCATCGTCCCCTACGAAATACAATGACAAATACCCTTGACTATCTGCCCACTGCCGCTGTATATTGATTTTTGCCTGCAAATATAGTATAATTAAGTTCTATCCCATTTGCAGCAAAGGAGCGCGTCATGCCTATTAAAATCCCGGATTCATTGCCCTCAAAAGACATTCTTGAACGTGAAAACATATTCGTGATGACAGAGTTCCGCGCAATGCGCCAGGATATCCGGCCGCTGCGTCTGCTGATACTCAACCTTATGCCGACAAAAATCATCACCGAAACGCAGCTTTTGCGTAAGCTTTCTAACACACCGCTGCAAATTGAAGTTGAGTTCCTACAAACAACAAGCCACACCGCGAAAAATGCCGACCCTGAGCATCTGTCGTCTTTCTACACCTCGTTTAAAAAAATAAGCAATAGGCATTTTGACGGTATGATTATTACCGGCGCGCCTGTTGAGAATCTTGAATTTGAAGAGGTAAATTACTGGTGTGAGCTGTGTGATATTATGGAATGGTCCTCAAATGCCGTGCATTCTACTCTGCACATCTGCTGGGGGGCACAGGCTGCGTTGTATTACCATTACGGTGTTAATAAGCACCCGCTAGACGGCGGGAAACTTTCCGGCGTATTCAGTCACACCGTGCTGAAACAGCAGTCACCGTTTTTCAGGGGATTTGACGACACATTCTACATGCCGCACTCACGTTACACAGGCGTGCGTGAGGCTGATATCCTGGCCCTGCCGGAACTGGAACTTTTGTCGGTATCAGACGAAGCGGGCGTATTTGCAGTAAAATCCGCCGACAACCGCCGCGTGTTTATAACAGGCCATCCGGAGTATGATGAAGATACCCTGGCACTTGAATATTTCCGTGATGTGGAAAAGGGACTTGATATCGGCGTCCCGAAAAACTACTTTCCGGATGATGACCCCACAAAGTCCCCGTCGGTATACTGGCGCGCCCACGCACAACTGATGTACTCAAACTGGCTGAATTATTACGTGTATCAATCAACACCATATGATATGGATAAGATCGGCACTTAGCGAAGCTTAAATTCCCCAAACACCGGCCAGTGCCGTTAGTACCGGGGCGAAGATAACAGCCGGCAAAAAATCCGCGACTTTTATCTTAGTCAGGCCGATAAGGTTCAGCCCAAGGGCAATAATAATCAAAGACCCGGCGGAAGTCATCTCCGCCAGAATTGCCGGATTCTCCATCAGTGGCCGTAACAGCTGCGACAAAAGCACAAGCAGACCCTGATACGCGAATACCGACGCGGCCGAGAGTATAACACCGGCCCCAAGGCTGACAGCCAACATCGCCGCCGCAACCAGGTCAAGCACCGATTTTGTGAAAAGCATCGTATTATCGCCGCGTATCCCGGCGTTTATCGACCCGATAACAGCCATCGCGCCGACGCAGAACAGAAGTGTTCCGGTGACAAATCCTTGCGAGACAAAGCCGCCGGACTTCGCCGCGAACCGTTTTTCAAGCTTTTCGCCAAGTGCGTTTAACCTATCATCAATCCTAAGCGCCGTACCGGTTGCCACGCCCAGCACTATCGACAAAACAAGTATAAGCACGTTCTCACCCTGAAGCGCGCCGGATATCCCTATGTATATGACGCACAGGCCTATACCTATCATAATAGCGTCAGTAAAACGTTTCGGAAGACCTTTGTTCACAACAAGCCCGATAACGCCGCCAACAATAATGGCAGCTGTGTTTACAAGTACCCCTAACATTAAACAACCTCTTTTTTTGAAAGCTATTATATCATGGATAGGAGCCATAGTAAAATGTCTGATAAAAATAAAGTCAGCTGGAATAACGGCGCCGCAAAATATTCGGCCTTTCTTCATTCTGAAAAATTTATGAATCGTATTACTGCAAATCCGGCAAATGCCTTTCATAGCACTACTTGGGAAATGATAAAGACGTATATCCCCGATTTAAAGGGCAAGAAAATATGCGTCCCGTCAAGCGGGGATAATCATGCCGTGTTTGCATTTGTTATGCTTGGCGCGCATGTGACCTCTTGTGATATTTCAGAAAATCAACTTGCTAACGCGGAACGAGTGGCCAAAGAGCATGGGTGGGATAAATCCATCAATTTTATCTGTGCGGATACGATGAAACTAGATGAGGTTGCAAGTAATACATACGACTTCGTCTATACATCCAATGGAGTGCATGTGTGGATTGATAATCTCCCGGGAATGTACAAAAATATCCATCGTATTATGAAGCTGGGCGGGTTATATATAATGTACGAAATCCATCCGTTTTTGCGTCCGTTTGATGATAAATTGAAAATAAAAAAGGCTTACGACAAAATCGGACCATATGAGAGCGACGAAGAAATTACTTTTGCATGGCGTGTCATGGATATTATGAATGCTATTCTGGATTCCGGCCTTGCTGTCAAACACATAGAGGAAATGTTTGCTGAGAAAGATTACGATTGGCCATTCTGGATTCCTTTTGAGGACATTTTAAACGGTGCAACCGCAACCCGTGAAGAAGTCGATACTATGCACGATTGGCGCAATAATCCCGTGGCGGCACTGCCGAATTGGATCAGCATTGCGGCAATTAAGTAATTTAGGGTGGTGTAAAGCACACGGAGGTGACACTCATAAAAACAGCCATGATAATACTCGCCGCCGGGCTTTCACAGCGTATGGGTGTGTTCAAACCGCTTTTGCCGGTTGGGGCCATCCCGGCTGTTTTAAGGTGTGTGTCAATCGCCAAATCAGCCGGAGTTGGTGATATAATCATCGTTACCGGAAATAACAGCCGAGAGCTTGAGGACGTTTTTTCGCGCGATAATGATCCGCAGATTCACCTTGTACACAACGATGGATTCAGAGATGGCATGTTCTCCTCTGTTCACGCGGGTGCGCGGGAACTGCCGCGTGATATAGACGGATTTTTCCTGTTGCCGTCAGACTGCTGCGCTGTGTCCTCTGATACGCTTTTGACGTTGACCGGCGAATTTGACAAGACAGGCAAAACTTCCGTCACACGCCCAAAGCTCAACGGACAACGCGGGCATCCGCCGCTGATTCCCGCGTTGTATCTTGATGATCTGCTCTCCCACAACGGAGAAGACGGCCTAAAAGGCTTCCTCCGCCCGTTGCCAACACTGGAGATTGAGATAAACGACCCAGGCTTCCTCTTAGACATGGACTCACCGGAGGATTACACGAATCTGCTGACGCACCTGGGTTTCCCCGAATACCCAGATCGGGCGCAGAGCCTCGCACTGCTTGCAGAACTCAACACACCGCCGGACATAATCGCCCACGGAGAAGATGTTGCAAAAACCGCCATAAAAATCGCGAGCGCGATGGGAAATCTTGACGTCGCGCTTTTAGAATCAGCCTGCTTATTGCACGACATCAAGCGCATGGAACCTCTGCACGAAATCGCGGGCATGAAGCTTCTGTTGCAAAAAGGGTATCCCAAGGCGGCAATTTTAGTAAGAGACCATATGGACTTGCCAAATGAACCGATAATAGAGATAACCGAGCGGGAGTTGCTGTATCTCGCCGACAAACTCTGCCGCCGCGGAAAGCTTGTCCGGCTTGAAGACACATTGCAAAAGATCCTATTGCAGATTCCAGCTGATGACACGGAAGCTGTCGAGCGTGTGAAGAGGCGTATCGGGAAAGCGCAGGAAATATTGGATATACTTGGATCCCGATACGGAATCGGGTATAAAGATATTCTTGAAAGAGAGGAAGAAATAAAATGAAACAAATATGTGATGACGCCATAAGGCTTCTTGAATCGGGCGAGAGTTTTGTCCAGGCGACAATTCTGCAAAGCAGCGGCTCAGTGCCGCGCGGCGAGGGTGCTTGTATGCTTATTTTGAATGGCGGCGATATCCTGGGTACAGTGGGCGGTGGCTCGCTTGAAGGCGGGATTATCAAAGCCGCGCCGGATGTTTTCAATATAAAACGCCCGCGTGTGATTGAGATGCTGCTCGACGGGAACGACACTGTCGCCGTCGGCATGATCTGCGGGGGACAAGCCACCGTGCTTGTAGATTACATCGACTGCAATCACCCAGGTAACCTTGAGTTCTTTACGGCGCTGAAATCCGCGTTGAAGTCTGGAATGCAGGCCCAACTTGTGACGGCGTTGCCGGGTGCAGAGTCCGATGCCGTCTATCGCAGTCAGTGTCTGCTGACGCCGGAGGGAGAGCCTGTTGGAACCAACGGATTCTACCCCAACATCCTCAAAGCCGTGCAGGAGCGTCACAGCGGATACGACGTGTTTACGCAGCTGGAGAATCAGGATATTTTCCTCCACCGCATCGGTACGGACGGCATCGCCTACATCTTTGGTGCGGGGCACTGCGGGCAAAAGCTTGCACATGTGTTGCACACAGTTGGATTCGGCACGGTGATAGTGGACGATCGTGAAGAATTTGCAAATCGGGAACGTTTCCCCAATGCCGACAAAATACTTGCGCCTGAATCAATGGACCTGCCGTTTAACGACATTGCGTTTAACTCCGACAGCTATATCGTCATCGTCACACGCGGCCATAAACAGGATGAGCTTGTCCTGCGGCACTCACTGCGGACTAACGCCGGATACGTGGGCATGATCGGCAGCCGCGGAAAGCGTGAGAGTATATACGAACGGCTTCTCGCCGACGGATATACGCAAGCCGAGCTAGACACGGTGTACTCCCCAATCGGACTGCCAATCGGCGCCGATACGCCGGAGGAAATAGCGGTAAGCATAGCGGCGGAGCTTATAAAAGCGCGGGCTGAGCGGCGCGGTGGATAAAATAAAGATTATTGATATAACACAAGAATTGTTCTCTTGCCGAGTTTATCCCGGTGATAAGCCGCCCACGTACGAGCGGGTTAAGACAGTGGCGCGGGATAAATACAATTTGACAAATATTTCAATGAGCGTTCACAATGGAACTCATATTGACGCCCCGAAACATTTTATAGCTGGCGGAAATGCGGTTCACGAACTGGATTTATCTGTGTTTTATGGAAAATGTACCGTTGTGGAATTCGAAGGTATTATAGGGGATAACGAGATAGCGGGCATACTAAAAAACTGCCGTAAACGATTGCTTTTTAAAGGGCGGAACGAGTTGACGGAAAATGCGGCAGCTTTGATTGCAAACTCCCAGGTAAAATTAATAGGCGTGGAGAGTCAAAGTGTTGGAAATATAGATCATCCGTTACCTGTTCATGTGATTTTATTGAAAAAAGGAATAATTCCACTAGAGGGATTAAATTTGTCAAATGTTGATCCAGGAGAATATATACTTTCGGCATTTCCGCTTAATATGCAAGATTCTGATGGTTCGCCTGTGAGGGCTGTATTAATTGATGAAAATAAAACCTCGGACAAAAATCCATAGACGAGGTTATCAGTAAAATGCGCAAAATGGGCTTCCACGATTGGGCTGACTGCATGGAAGCGGAGTATTCTTCAATGTGCAATGCATCTAAGGCCGTATGCTCCGACACTCCAGATAGTACCGCTTATCCCGTGCGTGGCCGACTGAGAAGCTTTTCTTTGGGAAAACTCCGCTTTCCGCCACTGTTTTGAACAGCTCTGACTTATCCATTGCCGGCAGAATCAGCCCCAGCGTGCCATCGGCTTTTGCCAAGTCCTCAACAGATTCCTCCCCGTGGATGTAGTCAACAACACATCCGGAGGTTTTGGCGTAATCGTCTATGAACGTTTGCATCGCCGTCAGCATGTCGCCGATACACGCTGCCGCAACGCCGGTAACGTGAGTCTCTCCGCCGTAGATCCAACGAAGCGTGTAATCATCACCCCTTTGCGTGACCTTTTCAAACGTTCTTATGAACTCTTCTGGCGCAACTCCGAACATCACGCGATGTATCGCCTCGAAATCAATTGCCGGGTCGTATACGTTGTTGACTTCCAGCAAAGCCCTCCGCGCGGGGTGCGCTTCCCTTTCCGCATCGGTCAGATTTTGCTTCAGCTCGTCCCAGTAGACTTTCGCCGCGGCCAGTGAGTGATTGCCGTCGCCCATCACCATAAGCGGCCCGGATTTTTCGCGCAGTGCAGCAAGAGCTGATATAACGCCCGCGGCGGAGTCCCCGTCAACGCGCATTCCTTTGATACTGCCGCCGCCCTCCATTAGCTTGAAATCGTACAGAACCGGCAGATTCTTCTTCGCCAGCGGCTCAATAACAGACAGGTTCTTGTCATCAATGAATGCCATAATATGCGGCAACTCCAGCAGCGCTTGTCTGCGCACATTGATACGCACCGGCAGCCTGTCAAGTACCGTGCCTTCGCTGGCCAGAATCGCGGCGTCTCCCTCGCCGGAGAAGTCGTATTCCTCAAGATCCACAGCACCAACAAGCCCCCGGCGGATTCTGCCGTCCGCCTGGGTGCGCTCGACATATATAAAGCTATCCTTGATTTCCTTGAACAGCCCTAAATCCGAATATTCAGCCATCGCGGCATGAATCGGCGCATAATCTGTCTCATCAAGATACGCCTCCGGGATAATCATGTTAAACGTGGACGGGGAGTTTTTCACCCGCTCCCGGACACGATCCCAGTATTCTCTTTCAGATGAAAACTGATCGCAGGCAATCACGCTCCAGTTTTCCATGTCAATGCCCTCCGGCAGTAAAATATTGGTGGGTGTAAAGACGTCTTTTTTCATTTTAAACACTCTCCTAGAAATTGTACTCTTTTTGTTATGAAAACAATATTAACGATAAGCAAAGCAAAGAGACCTGCCTAAATATAAGGCGGGCATAATCTAATACAAGAAATATTTAGGCGGGAACGGTAGCAAGCTCAGGTGACCAACC
>Ga0123355_10000941_pt1 | contig 40258 bp, 31 predicted proteins | sample TergutEmb28metaG_3_FD_89872 | JGI IMG/M metagenome (GOLD analysis project Ga0123355, IMG submission 89872) | Embiratermes neotenicus P1 segment gut microbial communities from Petit-Saut dam, French Guiana - Emb289 P1 | ecosystem: Host-associated > Arthropoda: Insects > Digestive system > Gut ...
GAGATTGAGCCATCAGGCAAGACGGTCTGTTCCGGAATTGCAACGCCTCGCGAACCCAAGGTGAGCCCACGCTCTTCCGTCAGAGGCTGAAAGAACAATGTTCCGCCCGACGCCTCCCAAATCGAAACCACCACACCGTCGCCTACCTGAACGGTGGGGGGCGGAGGCATTCCATAGCGACCGAACAGGGAATGGAAACTAGGCCCAGGCTGACGAAGCAACGTGTCGATGACACGATCGTCAACTTTGACGATCAGAAACCTTCGCTGACCATTTTGCTGAGCTTGATCGACTACGCTGCTAGTCGTTGGGCCTTGAGTAGGAAGAAATGTATGGCAAGCGGCTAACAGCAATCCCACCACGCATAACAAACCAACTCTAACCTTCGATAGAACCAAGCTTTCCCCCGCAACGATTCCGCTGTTAGTCGGAACATGCCTCGTAAGATACTATCAATCAATTTAATTCCGCGCTTGCTGGGCCGGCAAAATTAGCGACGTTTTGTCAGAATTCGATATCTATGCCGCGTGCCTCGCGAGGGCGAGATCGCCGACTTAACCATGGTCACCTAAATACGAACATCAGATGGGGTACGATCAACACGGTCCACGGAGACTCGTCACTCGGGTCAGGCCAGACCCCGCCAGAAGTGCTTTTGCCTAATCCAGCTGAGGAATCTCGCGTATACTCAGAAAACGCGGCGTCATTGACGGTTCCGCTTTACTTGGATAGATCGCGGCGATGGATCAGATGGAACCATTGCACAGCATTAGGGCATATGCGCCATATTCCTCTTTTGACGCGGATTACGGGTTGAATGGTTGAATGCCGGTGAGAGGGCGATGACATTACTTGAAGACTTGCTGGCGTGGTGCCAAGACGAGCGGCAGAACCTCGCCTACGAGCTCGCGATGATGCGAGCTAATGAGATGCGGACCAGCCAACGCAGCGACGGAAGGCTGATCGACACCACGCCACAGTCGATTGAACGTGTGAAGCGGGCTATTGCAGAGATCGACGAGATCTTAGCAAGGCACGCAGGCGCCTAGCCATAGCTAGTCACGCGACTCCAGCGACGCGAGCCCGGATCGCGAAACTATCCGCGTCATCGATCCAGATCCGAAGGAAGAAGTGCGGTGATGCGTGTCGTTGACTTGACCAAAACGCCACGGCTAAATTTCCGACCAACCGGTCACGGGGTTGATTTCACTACAGTGCGAAGAGCCATAGTCCACATCGGAACGCCACGGACCGGTACCACGAGCGTTCAAGCAAACCTCTCAATCCACCGGAAGGAACTCAGGAGAGTGGGCATCCTATATCCGGAATTGACACCACGATCCGCTTCGACCCCACATCTTAGCCATCAATATCTAGGAGAAGCGCTTGATGGCAGGCGATCTCGCCGCGAACGAGCCGAATTGCTTTCGTTGCTTGCCGAAGCGCTTGGTCCAACAGACATCGATGTGGTGATTTTGTCCTATGAGGGCCTGTGTCTCCTCCCCTCATTTTACGGGGTTCCCGCCATTTTTGCGGAACTATTTGCCCGCCACGGCTTTAAATTTGAGGTATTGCTCACCGTTCGCTCTCAAGCTGCATACGCCCAGTCCCAGTACTTGTGGCGTTGTCAATTTCTTCGGGAGAAGCGGGCCTTTTCCGAGGCTTTTTCTCACGATCTACCGCAACGGCGCTATGATTACAGCGCTATTTTAAACGATTGGAGCCGTCCGAACCCGGATCGCTTTCATGTTGTTCCAGTTCATGATCGAACCTCAACAGAGCCACTCGCGGAACGGATCTTTGCTCAACTAGGGCTCTCTGAGCGCACGAAGCAGATTATGAGCGCCGAAGAACTTTCTCGCATGGAAAATCGTAGTCCGGGTCCGGTAACGGTAGAGGTCTCACGGCGTGTACGAACTCGAAGTTTGCTTTCCATAGAGCAAGATCGCGCCATTGCGGTCACTAACTTCATTCAAGGGGAGGCGCGCCTGCGCGGCCTGGACTCGGAGCCATTTCAAGGTCTCAACGAGGAAATGATCGCGACGGTTTCCGCAAAATTCGCGGTCAGCAACGATAAGTTCGCGCAACGCGTTTGGGGGGAAGCTTGGTCGCAGCGGGTTGCGCCTTTGGCAGTTGACGAGGTCAACGAATTTGGTGCCCGGCCAGCGGAACCCGCTGTCGCGCAGTGCCTTGAGGAAATTGCCAACTTGGCGTGTCAGAAATTCGGGATTTCGACCGGGGTGAACTTTGCTTCAGTAAAGCAAGTTTTTGGCGTCGTGGATCGGCGTGTCCGCGCGTTAAATAAAGCCCTACGATAGGATTTGAATGCCAGCGGTTCTTACTGATCACGTAGAGCCATTCAACTGCGACGATAGGACTTAATGACACGCAAACGGATCTTTTATGATGGTCTCAATCTCGCACTTAAGCACGGTACAGGTATTGCGACCTATACTCGGGTGCTCGCCAACCTTGCGCACGATCTTGGAAACGAAACCGGTGCACTCTATAGCACAGTCGACTTACCACCGAGCGATCCTACGCTTCGCAAGATCGTCTTCTTGGATGAACTCGACAGACCTTCCAGGCGCTCAATCTTTAACCGCCTAAATTTCTTCGCCGACTATCTGCGCTGCGTTCTGCCGACATGGATTGCCGCCGTCGAAATCAACGACCTACTCGCACCGGATCAGCGCATTCCGCAACTCGACCACGTCTTTTTGGCACGAAGGGTCTTCGAATTGGCGCGCGACCGGTTCGCGGGCACTGGACGCTTCACTACGCTTACGTTTCCGGTTCGCCCTGACATAATGCATTGCACCTATCAGCTTCCCATTCGTGTCAATTCGGCATGCAATGTTTATACTATCCATGACCTCGTGCCACTCCTGCTTCCGTTCGCCACACTCGACAACAAGCGTCGAACGTATCGGCTCTTAAAAAAAATAGCAGCCGAAGCAGACCACATTGTAACGGTGTCAGAAAATTCGCGACGTGACATTATTAGGGTGCTCGGTGTAGAAGAAGCGCGGGTCACGAACACATATCAGGCAGTTGCGTTTCCTGAAGAATACGTCGCACGTAGCGAACAAGTGGTAAGTGATCAGCTCTCGGGATTATTTGGTCTCGATTTTGACAACTATCTTCTGTTTTTTGGTGCCATAGAACCCAAGAAAAATGTTCGTCGTCTCCTAGAGGGTTATTTCTCTTCTGGTGTCCGGATCCCGTTAGTGATCGTGTCGTCTCGAGGATGGGGAAACGAGGATGTAAGACACTTCCTCGAGAACCAAAGTAGAAAGCATAACAACGGACACGAGGGACAGCGCATCCTTCACCTTGATCATGCAGACCCTTCGATGCTCGCCACATTGATCAAAGGGGCTCGCGCCGTTGTTTTCCCCTCGCTTTACGAAGGGTTCGGACTGCCTGTCGTTGAGGCTATGGCATTGGGCACCCCCGTCGTAACATCGCGCGTGTCATCGCTTCCCGAGATCGCGGGTGATGCCGCCCTGTTTGTCGATCCCTATAGGACCGATGAAATTGCCCGCGGAATCAAGACCATTTCCAACGACAACGATCTCCGTAAGGAACTCGCCCAACGTGGCCAGCTACGAGCCAAATCCTTCTCACTAGATTGCTATCGCAAGCGAGTCGAACAACTTTATGATGCTGTTGGTTGAAGGCTGAAGGCTGAAGTGCAGATTGCTTCATTTCACTTCGTCGCGCTGGATTAACAGGCCGTCCAATGATGCGGACGATGTCGGGCAAACAACAGCCAAGCCAAGCGAATCGGCGAAATTGCAGCGCGGAAGAACCGGGCTGAGCATATTAATGGCAAGGCGTAAGCATCCGGTGAGACACCGGTGAGAACCGCGGGCCGTTACTCCGGGCCTCGTGGCCGAGGTTAATCCGGCTTGACTTGAACTCCGGTGGCGCGTTGGCGGCCGCCCCACGCGTTGGCGATCATCTGCTTCAGGCATTCGATGCCGTATTTGGTTGCAGGCGGGCGTACCAACTTCGCCGATGTCTACCACTGAAATCGTTCGCTCGCGATCGAGCCACCTCACCGCTACAGCCTTTGCTCTCGTAGCATGTTAACATCGCGGTTAGCAATCGATCGATTGACGGAGGGGGTGCATTCACGCGCGCCGTAGTCCATCGGTCCGACGGGAGATGGAATGGGGAGGCTCATGCGGATTTGATGCCCACCTGGGAGACAATCACTGATGTGGAGACGTCCGGGGACACGTAGGCACCTTGACTTGACGGTAGTAGGCGACCGTGCGCGGGAAATCGGTGATTGGGACGCCGCCGTTGCCTTCTATAGCAAAGCGCTCGCCCGCGATTTCAGCAATGCGTCCCTGTGGGTGCAGTACGGTCATGCGCTTAAGGAATCCGGCAAGCTCGCGGATCCCGCTAAACTTGCCCAGGCAGAGATCGCCTATCGTCGTGCCCTGTTCTGTGCGCCATGGGTCGCCGACACACACGTTCAAATCGGCCACGTGCTTAAATTGCAAGGGCGAATTGACGGGGCGAAAGAGGCTTATCTGCGGGCGCTGGCGCTCGATCCCGCACTCAGTCCCGCAGGCGAGGAGTTGCGAGCACTGGGATGGGAAGAAGCCGATGGCGCAGAGTTGAAGGCAGCGCTCGCCTCTCTCGAAGCTAACCGTGTGCCGCGGCGCCGGCGACGGTCACTGATCCAACGGGGGGACGCCGCACGCGACGCCGCGCAATGGGCGCTTGCTTCCCGATATTATCGAGCGGCGCTCAAACGCATGCCCAACAACGCCGCGATCTGGGTGCAATATGGTCACGCCGTCAAGGAGGCAGGCAACCTCAAGGACCCGGCGCTTTTGGCTGAGTCGGAAGCCGCCTACCGCCGCTCGCTCGTTTCTGCAGGGCACATCGCCGATACTCACCTGCAGCTCGGCCGTGTGCTAAATCTCCAAGGCAAGATAGTGGAGGCTAAGGCTGCATACCTGTGCGCCTTCGCGCTTGATCCTTCGCTCATCGAGCTTGACGAAGTCCGAGAACTTGGCTGGTCGCAAACGGAGATTGCTGAAATATCCGTGTTTGTCGACCGAACAAGGAATGAAGTCAGTGATGAAGTGCTAGCGGGCGCGGGACCCATTCGTGACCCGGACACGACGAATGCTGATTTGTTCTCGGCTTTGACGCCCGTCACTGATCCCGAGATTTCATGCCCCAAGCGGCCGGCACCTAATAAGGTGGCAGTGTCGATCTCGATACTGGTCCCGCTGTTTAACCATGCTCCCTATATCAGGCAGGCATTAGAGAGCGTGTTAGAGCAGAGTTCTCCCGCCGACGAGATTGTCCTGATTGACGACGGCTCCGGTGATGAGGGGCTGACCATCGCCAAGCGCGTTCTCGCGGACGACACCCGAGCACACATCTTCCACCAGCCTAACCGAGGCGCCCACGCTACTATCAACAGGCTGGTCGAGACGAGTCGCAGCGACTATCTCGCGATCCTGAACTCCGACGATATATTTCTACCAGGAAAGCTCGCGCGGTGCCGGGAAGTTATCGCAGAGCACAAAGGCGTCGGCCTGGTTTGTGGCAAGGTCGCGATCATAGATGACGCGGGCGCACGAGTAACCTCGGGCGAAAATGTCGACTGGCTTGTGCGGGCAGCGGAGTTCCTGCGTGTCAGCGGCATGCCGCAACTTGCGCTGCTCCTCCACAACTCAGTTCTCACCACCTCCAATATGGTGTTCTCGCGGAAGCTGTGGAGGCGTGTCGGTGGCTTCCAGAACCTCCGCTACTGCCACGACCTGGATTTCCTGATGTGTGCCTTTGCGCGTGGAGGGGTGGTGATCGACGCTGAGATCGAGCATATTCTCTATCGCGTCCATCCTATGAACACAATCAAGGAGGATCCCACCCATACTCTCGTGGAGATCGCCGCCGTGGTGGTGGCGGCACTCAACGAAGCCGGGACGCGCATCCTGAATGAACGCATCGCCAGACACGAGATCGATATGTTCTACCGAGTCCTGGATGCCAAAGGGATGCTCAAGCTAATGATCCTGTTGCAGACGATCTACGCTGACCTGCGCACCCGCCCAGCCTTCTACGCTTATGTCACTGATCCTGCGCGCGCGATGCTCCTGCGTGAGTTCGTTGCATGAAAGGACGTGCCGCACTCGCCAAGTCTGCGGTCCGACGTCCGGGATCCGCAAATCGATTTGATGACCGGCATGCGCGATTAGCTGATCAGCTTGTGCGGATCGCAGCGCATCAACTTCTTCGTAGCCGCGATGAAAACATCAGCCATCCCGACCACATCCGGCCCCAAAGAGATCGTATGTTCCTTCGTCGCCTAGCTTCTTCCTTCTTCCATCCCCTTCAGAGGGACAGCGGAACCGTCAACAGCATATTCTTTCTCAGTATGAACAGACCCGTCTCGTCGAAGGCGAAGTGAGTGGCCAGGAGGCTACGAAAGCCTCAAACTCATGCAGTCGAGGTCCTGGAAAGTTCGCGCGGCCACGCAGCTGTAGTGATTCGGCATGCAAAAATGCCCACTTGTGTGGGGATCGGCGTTCAAAAGTGACCCACCTGTGAACTGGATTTTGGTGCTCATGTCGGGTCCGTGTAAGTTCATGCTGGGTCAGCCGTATTCACGTACGCAATTTCTTGGCGTTCCAAAATGGTCGGCTTCGGAGTTCGAACCGTCCCTCTTTGCGCGCGAAAACGTGGCCGTCTCGAGCCAAGTGCGCTGAGCTTGCCCCAACTCGACTCGTCGTGACAGAATCACGAGGGGACTTGAGAGTATCAAGGATGAACGAAGCCGACACCTTCTATTTGGCTGACGGGAGATAAAACGTATGGGTATCGGGCCGACCGGAGCCGTCGCGCTTTTCATGGCGCGGCGGCGGGGAGCAACGTATCGCTCAACGCTGACAATCGGGCGCCAGCACCTCTTCCTCTCCGACGCACATCTAGCGTTTATGCAACGGCTACGTCCGCGGTTGCCAGATAACCAATTGTCCGCCTTTTTGGGGCACGAATACGGCGAGGGCCTATTCCGGGCCCTTGGAGCCAAAACCGTGGAGAGCCTCGATGCGTCCGCTTACGAAGGGGCCACGATCATCCATGACCTGAACCAGCCGGTCGACGAACGGCTGAAGCTCGCCTATTCGGTCGTCGCGGATTTGGGGGCGCTCGAGCACATCTTTAATGTGCCTGCCGCATTGAAGAACTGCATCGACATGGTCGAGATCGGAGGTTGGTATATTTACGTTGGGCCGTGCAACAACATGATGGGTCACGGCTTCTACCAGTTTTCGCCGGAGCTGTTCTTCAATTTCCTGGCGCACAACGGCTTCGACGCGATCGAGATATTCATCACCGTCGACTACAACCCGGTCTTCTTCAGGGTTGCCGACCCGCGCTTCTACGGAGCGAGGGTCGAACTCCTGAACGACGAGGCTGCGCAAATCGTTGTCCTCGCCAGGAAAGCGGAACATCTGCGGGATCTCGTTTGCCCGATCCAATCGGACTACGCCAGATCCCGTTGGCGCGGCGATCATCCCACGCCATTGAGCCAGTCAGCAGAAGCAAATCCCTCGTTGCTCGCGCTGATTGCGGCGAACAAGAAGACGGGATCGGCGCTCCTGCAAAGCCCGAAATGGGTGGCGCCGCAGTTTATCAATGGCTTCGAGAATACCCTGCAATATCTGCACGTCGATCCGTTCGAAGCATAATCTGGCGCACCAGCATGCTGATCGTCGTTCCTTCGGCTACCGCAGCGCAAAACTCCCGTCACAGGCAACGCGGTTCGACGTTCGACAGGCGCCGGTCGTCTAATCCTCTGAACTCCACCGCTTGAGGTTGCGGATGGGGCCGACCTCATGAGCGCAAAGCGCCGGACAATATCACGCTCGCGTTTGGCCAGACATGCCGGGCGCGAACATGCCAACAGGGGGCTTGGGCGGTATTGAGACCTTGACTTGAACGCTTTTCACCTTGGTTAGTACCCCACATATTGGCTTGGCCGTTCTTACTCTTTTTTTCTAGAGTCGATCCGGGTGGTCGCTCAGTTGTCGAGCGGAAAACTAGGCCCATCGATCCTGACCAGTCAGCTGCTTATGAGACTCCTCACTATCTGTTGCTTGCCCTTCCTTCGACCGCCACCGACATCAGCCTATCAGCCTTGGTGTCCACGATCTTGTTGTGGACGTAATCATTGGGTCAATTCCACCAAAACTCACACGGGGTGGTTCTTTGTCAAGCATCAGCGGATTGGACGGACATAGGCTCTGTACCGACCGATCAGCCTCGAGACCCCTGCCATTCACAAAAAGCGACGTGCGGGGCAACATGCCCCGGTGACGTTGATGAAGCTTCACTTGCGCTTTCGTGCCCGACGTTCTAAACGGAAAAGATGATTGCCGCTAGAGACGTGTGCAAGGACTACCACTCCGAATCGACGCATAAGACTCATCGCGTCCTAAATAATGTTTCGTTCACGATGAATCGTGGGGAAAAGTTGGCGCTTGTTGGACGCAATGGTGCCGGCAAATCCACCCTGATCCGGCTCATTTCGGGCATTGAGGCGCCCACGCGAGGTACCATTGAACGCACCATGTCGGTTTCTTGGCCGGTCGGGCTTGCGGGTGGATTCGCTCCGGGTCTCACCGGCAACGACAATATCCGCTTTATTTGCCGCATTTACAATAAGCCGATCAAGGCAGTGCGCGAGTATGTCGATGACTTCGCGCAGCTTGGGAAATTTCTATCGGAGCCGGTGCGCACCTATTCGAGTGGCATGCGTGCGCGACTAAATTTTGCTTTGTCCCTTGCAATCGATTTTGATTGCTACTTGATCGATGAGGTAATCGCGGTGGGCGATCAGCGCTTTGTACGGCGCTCGCAGGCGGAACTCTTTGAGAGGCGGGCCGACCGAAGCTTGATTCTCGCGTCTCATTCGCTCGAAACGCTACGCATGTACTGCTCACGCGCGTTGCTCGTCGACGGGGGCAGAATCCAAGTGTTCGAAGACATGGATGCTGCCTTGGAAGCCTATAACGGCCTTTGAACAGACAGGTTAGGCAGACCCGTGTTCACGAACTCCTGCGACCATCAGCCACGCCACACCATAGGCTAGCAGGCACGAGACCAAGACGATGAAAAATGAAAGGATACGCTTCGGGTAAAGGGGATAATCAGGCAGATTCGGCTCTGCGATATGCTCAACATAGAGATGTTTTCGCTCCGCTTCGATTCTGGCCGTCTCAAGCGACTGAACAGCACCTTCCAACAACTTCTCACCGATTTCCTGCGTCAAACTAAGCCGTTCATATTCGCCGAGCTTGCCTGCGACCGAATCAGAATCACCCGTCACGGATCTCATGGTGTCATCGAGCTGCCGATCCAACGCGGCGATGCGTGACTTGAGACTGGGAATTGCCGGGTTATTTGGTGAATCCTTAACGAGTTCTGCTAGTTGAGTTTCGGTTTCCGTGCGCGCGGTGGTTAGCCGGTTAAGCTTCTCGTACATGCTGGTCGAAGTCAGCTTGGGATCAAGCATCTGCTGACGAAAGCGATATGTGGTTAGTTTCTGCCGAGCATCGGCCAGCTTGTTCTCCGCTTTGTCGACCTCGCGTCGCGCCAATTGTAAAGCATCCTCTTCGGCACGAGCGTTAAGAGCGTTTACAAGTTGCTCGCTATGACGTAACAGCGCCGCGGTGATGGCTTGGGCGTCTTCTGGCCGGTATGCCTTAACCTGGAGTGTCGTAACCCCTGTTGCAGGATCGGTCTCTACATCGACGAAACCCAAATAATGTCTATAAAGCGCTTCAAAACTTGAACTGAAATGATAGTGGGGGAATCGTGTCACAAAATCGGCCTCGGGGCGGTTGAAGATCTCACGCAAATTGTCGTGAGCTTCCAGATCACGTACTGCATCCCGCGAGGTAATAAAGCTCACGACCGCAGACGCGTCCGGGCCGCCGGATGCTTGCTGCAATCCCATGCCTTGAAGCACGGTGCCCAGCACGGATGACGCGCTTTGACTTTGCGATCGTACAACGATCCGCGCCTCCGACATGTAGAGGTCTGCCGCAATTCCGAAGTAATAGACTGCAGCAAGTAGTCCAGGCAAATAGACGAACAACCACGGCCAAATATTGAATTTTAGCGCAGCTTTCCGTGCATACGGCCGTGCAACAACGTCAACTGCACCGGCAGCATAAGATCTAACCCAACGCATCATGATGGATTTCCGCGATTATCCGGATGGAAGCCTGGTAGCCCAATCGCCTCCGCGCAACGGAGAATAACATTCTTTTCGTATCGCTCATTGGGTCGGGGACTTTATCGAAGAGTTCTTGGGGTGTAAATATGCACTTGAGGTTGACTGATTTTGAGGGGCGGCAGCCAATCTGCTGACATAGTTCTTTCGGCATGCCCGCTGTTTTTGCGGGTTGCGACCGCTGAGTGCGAAAGGAATTGAGCATTGAAGCTGCCAGGTCTTTGGTATCAACTTTCGATCCAGCGTCGCGTTATCCGCGCCCTGATGATTCGTGAAGTAATTGCAGTTTACGGTCGCAATGGTCTCGGCGCTGGCTGGGTTATTGGTGAGCCGCTCACATTTGCTCTTCCCGTGCTTCTTTTGTGGAGCATTGTCCGTAGCCCGTTTGAGCATGGGATACCGATGGTCGCGTTCCTTTGGACCGGGTATTTGCCGATTCTCCTGTTCCGCCACGTCGGCGGTCGGATGTTATGGTTCATCCGGCACAATTCAGGATTGATGTACCATCGCAATGTCACGATCCTCGATATCTTCATCGCTCGCTGCGCCATCGAAGTTGCTGCGAACCTGGGATCAGCCGCGGTCGTATTCGTGATGTTTTACATGTTGGGCGAGATCGATGTGCCACGCGACTTACCAACATTGATAATAGGCTATCTTTACATGATTTGGTGGTGCGCTACCGTGGGTCTGATCATCGGCGCAATGTGTGAGAGGTCGGAGTGGGTGGAAAAAATTTGGTCACCTTACTCTTATACCTATCTGTTTTATTCGGGCTTCTTTTTCATGGCCGCGTGGCTGCCGCCCGCGCTGCGGAACATTGCACTTTACCAGCCGTCGCTTCAGGCCTATGAAATGATCCGTGCGGGCATGTTTGGGAATCAGGTGCATACCTACTATGATTTTGGCTATACTTCATTTGTTCTCAGCTGCTTAACCGTATTTGGTCTTTTGTTAATGCGTGCTGGACGTCTATACGTAACGGTTGATTCTTGATTCTTGAGTGGAGCACTCACGAACCTCTTGGGAGGTGGGTGGATGGTTTTCGCTGCTTTTGTGCCATCACGAGGGAAGAGTCGTTCTTCGACTAACTCGCAAACAACATGACCGACAGTGATATGAATCTGTTGAATGAGAGGTGTTGACTCCGATGGCGCTCTTAAGCAGAGGTCACATCGTTTGGACATTTTCTCCCCACGCTTTTGCCCGGTGAAGCCGATCGTAACGATTCCTACCGACTGTCCGGCGTCGAGAGCATACAATACATTCTGAGAACGACCTGAGGTCGAGAGTGCGATCAATACATCGCCGGGCCTCCCTAAAGCGAACACTTGCCGCTCAAAGAGGCGTTCGTAACCATAGTCGTTTCCGATCGCGGTCATCACGGAACTGTCGGTTGTTAGTGCGATCGCGGCAACTGGCGCACGATCGTAGTTGAGCCTCGAAAGGAATTCGCCGGCTATATGCTGGGCATCGGCAGCACTGCCGCCGTTGCCAACCAGCAGTACTTTTTTGCCACCTCTAAGAGCATCGGCAACACGATCAACAATCTTTGTGACCAAAGGCGCAAAGCCTGGATCATCAATTGCCATTTGAAGCACGTCGCGTGACCGAGCGAGATAGTTCAGGATCGCGCGCTCTGTCCTTTGTTTCATACTTTGTGCCCCTCTCTCGATGACATGACGCTCCGGTAATTCGGATCGCCAGATCGAGCACATCTCCAAAATCCAGCCAAGAGTAACGACCTGTGGTGTTTCACCATGAGTAATTGCCCTGGCGCAAAACATTGCAACAAGACGCTGCTCAAATTATTTCATCGAAGTCCAAGATGCGATTGCTAAAAAACGTGGCCGTCGTTTTAGCTAGCCCAGATCTCCCGTTGCGCCGTTGGGGCCCACCGAGAGGATGAGGAAGGCTAGGGCTAGACATCATGTCTGTGTTTTGAGGCAAAAGCCAGTTGAAGGTGGCCCGACTCAAAGAGCGTATGAAACCCCATCGAGTCATCGGGGGTCACCCTGGTTGCAAGCCTATCCCCAGACATTGGAAGAGGCGGACCATGAAGGACGATACGCTGTGGTCGTGTTGTCGGAATGTCGGAATTGGATTTACACAAGATGACGATTTTAGTGGCTGTGGTCGAGCCGGCGCGGGAGCAGGGTTTGGTTTTACGGAACGATCCCAAACACGGCGGCCACGATACGATCGCTGTACAAAGAGCTGACCAATGATTGGGCGGATAGGCAACAGTTACGCATCTCTATGAGCCGGCCCTTGCGGTTACGGCGTCCAGCGGCAGACAAGCAAACTTAGGCACCATTGAGACGCCGTGGCACCGGCGTTGCGTCCCGGGAGGTAGCCGATAGGCAACAGGGAGCCCGGCAGGTACTGTCGGCACTTGGGCAGATCTTTCACGACATGCGCGGCGTCCTCACCGCGTCGCCTCGGCAGCAGTTCCACGGCCAATCCGGAACGCCCCGTATCCATAACCATCAGGCGGGAATTTCATCCGCGCGTGCCGCGTGGTCCACCAGACGATGCGACCGCTAGTAGGCACGGTATGACCCGCGCAGAAATGCGATTAGGCCTCACTCTCAAGGGATTGCGTACTATGAAAAAATCCATCACGATTAAATATGGTAGGGAGGGGAGTTGCCGAGTGCTGCGCGGTTTCCACGTAAATAAGGTGCGAGACATTGTCAATAGGAGTTGGTCCATTCTAGTCTTAGAACCCGCCGGGAAGCAGCATGGCAGAAAATAATCGCTTGAAGATCCAACAGCCTCTCACTTTCGGATTTTCAACTGGCAATGCTAACACGCCGTCTAAGCGCGATGGTGCGTTCCGCAAATATGGCAGCTCTCATGCGTAATCTCGCTTTGCACAAGCCCGCCTCGCAGAGTTCGACGTCAATATGGTCCGCAAGTTCCAAACCGGACGAGGATGCAAAGGGTGCCAACAAGGGTGCAATTACCCAGCTTTATGGCTTTCATACCGCACAGGAGAGTAATCCCTGGTGGCAGGTGGACCTAGAGGCAGAATTCCTCATTCGCAAAATCGTCCTTTACAATCGCAACGATTATTGGGCGGTGAGGTTAAAACATTTCAGCATACTTGGGTCTTTGGATGGCAAAGATTGGCAAGTTATTTTTAGAAAGCGGGACAGGTCAGTCTTCGGGTTTCCCGACGATTTGCCTTACGTGGCAGAGATTGGGGGAGATCACCTAGCTCGATACATCAGGGTACGATTGGACGGACTTGACTCTCTGCATTTTCGTGAGTGTCGAGTTTTTGGCGAGCCTGCTGCGGCGGACCTTCGCATTCGCCTCGTTGATGAGGCCGAGCGTGCGCAACGGAAGCGGCTCCAACTGCCGCCGGAGCGAAATGGGAAGTTGATAGAGATTGACGACTTTCTAGTCTTCGGTGATCGCGACAGCTACGCTTCGTCAATTATCTCTGCACTTGAGAGCGGACGGTATGAAATCCGGGAAAGAGGCCTAGCCAAGGAGATACTGGAACCTGGCGACAGGGTAATCGAGGCTGGAACGGCGATTGGACTTGTTGCCATGACGGCTGCGTCGATCGTCGGTGCGGCGAACGTCTTAACCTTCGACGCCAACCCGGAGATCGCAGCGGATGCTCGGCGCAACTTTGATCGAAACGGCTTGGTAGAGATTGAGTCTCGTTGGGGGCTACTCAAAAACCGCCACTCAATCCGCCAGGAAAGCGAGACGGCCGATTTCTATATCGACGAAGATTTCTGGGCATCGCGAGAGCACGCCACCGAGCACGATCAAAGGATTCAGAAGAAGATCCAAGTCCCAGTATATTGCTTTGAGGATGAGATTGCTGGCCACGGCGCCAACGTCTTGATCTGCGACATTGAAGGCGGTGAGGTCAAGCTGCTCACGGGGGCCGACCTCGACGGCATCAAGAAGATCATTATCGAGACACATTACGGCTTCGTCGGAGAACGTGAGACAGATGAAATGGTGAAGGAATTGATCTCAAATGGATTTTCTATCCACCTCAGCCTCTCGGGTGGAGGAGTCACATTTCTCCGAAGGTGATATCGAAACACAGCGGGGTGCTGTGGTGAAGGCGCAAACTCCTGTGAGGTTTGACTGAGATCGCTTTCAGTGGCTCGCTGACGTTCACAGATGTAACCTGACGTCAGGCAAGGGTGCCAAGCGGCCAAGTAGCGCATTTTGCTGTCCCACAATGACGTCTTCCTCTGCCGTTAGGGCAGCTTCAAGGTGTAAGAGGCCTGCGTCCCATGTCAGAATTTCATGAAATCACTCATACTCATCAAATAATCATTGTCGACAACTACAAGACTCCGCGATCCTTTGGCCGACCAATTCAGGATAATATCGACGCGATAAAGACTCTTTATCCTAATGCCGCCTACAAAATGTGGAATGGCGACGAGTTGAAGGAGTTTCTCAAGAGGGAGTTTGATAGAGAGGTGGTCTGGGCGTTCGATACGCTCGCCCCGTATTCCTACAAGTGTGATTTGGCTCGGTTTTGTCTTTTGTTTGCATTCGGCGGAATCTATTCGGATCTCGGCGTCCGACTTGTGGATCACTGGAAAATACCAAAGTTTTACGGGTTTGCGGCCTTTCGCGACGTGGCTTTTATCACACGGAATTGGGCGACGATGCAAACTGGGTTGATTTGGTCAAAGCCCAGACGTCCGGAGCTACAACGATCCATTGAGTTCATCGTCGAGAATTGCCGGGCAAAATACTATGGTGACAGCCCGCTTCATCCTACGGGACCAGTTCTTTTTGGCCGTGCGATCATTGCCTCTATGGCAGCAAAAGGATGGTCAACCGAGGCAGATGATCAGTGGATCGGGGAGTGCAGGTGCATCACCCCAGATCATGGGATGCTCAATATTGCGTACGTCTCCCGAGAAAAGACATTGGTCGCTTTGCGAACCAAACTTGTCTCCGGCGATCTATCGCATTTAGGGATCAAGGGGGGCAACAACTATAACGACCTATGGAGAGCGAGCACGGTTTACGGCGAGACCGGGCACACTTGGGGTTTCGATCACAGTAGAATTTGCGTGCTCGATACCCTGTCGCGCTTCAACGGCGGCATACAGGTTCCAACCGGCACGAGGGGTCGCATCATATGGGGACCGTATATCGACCTCGAGCAAGGAAGCTACGAACTGAAGCTGAATTTCAGCAAGAACGCAAAAGCAGGACAAATATTCGTTGATGTTTCGTCGGATTACGGCAGAGAGGTCCTCTGGGAGGGTACAATCCGAGAGCCGTTCAAGGAGAATGATTTTGAAGTTCGGGTTGAATTCGCAATCGAGACAGACCAAAAGGCGGTGGAATTTCGACTGGCGGTTTTTGAGGATTTTTCCGGAGCGATAGAGGCTGTTTCTGTTCGTATGCTGCAACGTCGCTGGAAGCACAACGATCAAAGGATAAGAGTCAAAAACGGAATCAGGCACAAACACGGAATAGTCGTTTCAAAGGGAACAAGAGGCATCATCACCCATGGCCCCTATGTTCGGATACCGCAGGGGACTTATATTCTTAAGTTGGCATTCGACGAGGAGAAGACGAGGTTCGGAACCATCGATGTTGATATCAGTGCCGATGTCGGTAAGCACGTGGTGCGTCGCCTCACACTCGGGAAGAAATTATTCGGAAAATCGCAGCCTACCGAGTTTTCCTTCAGCACCGACACGGCTCTCAACGAGGCGGAGTTCCGACTGTACGCGAGGAAGAACTTTGAAGGAGTCTTTCTCGGATTCACGCTAATACGCAAGGAATTGCCAACTGGCTGAAGGCGGCTGACTTCAGCAGCTTAATTAACCTGCTACGAGCTTACGATGAGCGATTTCAACGAAATAAACCGTCTTCATCAAGTCATCATCATCGATGGCATGCAACATCCGGCAGCGATGCCATCTAAGCTTGAGGAAAATACTCTTTGCGCTCGGCAACTCTATCCCAGGGCGAAGTACAAGCTTTGGTGTGGGGAGGAACTGAGAGACCTAATTCGGCACAATTTCGATGCAAACGTCCTCGGTGCATTCGACACGTTGAAGCCCTATTCGTACAAATGTGATCTTGCACGCTTCTGCCTTCTTTACGTGTATGGAGGTCTCTACGTGGACCTCGCGGTTCGCCTGCTCAATTTATGGACGATCCCAAAATCGTGTGGGGTGGCTGCGTTCACGGAAATGTATCCTGGCATGCGGAGTTGGACAGCGACGCAAACCAGTCTGCTATGGTCCAGACCTGGGCGCACAGAATGGGCTATGGCGATTGCGCAAATAGTCGAAAATTGTCGCCTACGCTACTACGGCCCGCATGACCATTATCCGACGGCTGGTGCGGTTTTAGGAAGAGCGTTCGCCGCCGCAATGGCCTCAAAGGGCCAAACAAATGAATCCGATGACCAGTGGGTTGGCGAAGTTCGGTACGTTACGCCCGAGGCGTCGTATCAGAACGTGACGTACGTCTCGCCAGATCGCCTCTTGGTGGGCTTGCGCACGAAAAATAACACAGGAGACCTCAGTCAATTCAAACTTCTTGGTATCAACAACTATGTGAAGATCTGGAAGCAACGCAAGGTTTACGGCGAGTTGGACTATCACTGGTCATACGAAGATGACAGTCTTCTTGCCGTCACGGGCAGATCCACGAAGTCTCTCAGAGGTATAGAGATCAAGTACGGAACTAAGGGAATGGTGGTTGCCGGTCCGTATGTGACATTGAGCTCGGGCACTTACACGCTAAAAATTAAATTTTCTCCTGAAACAAGCATCAAACGCTTGCACGCAGACTTGGCATCAGAATATGGATCGGAGGTGATTAAGAAGTTCTCCTTTCTCAAATCCGATTTGAAAGAAAATGAGATAACAGCCAGGTTCGACCTTCAGAGAACACACGAGGGTGTAGAATTTCGCCTCTACACGTTGGGGGATTTCGAAGGGTGTGTGATCAGCTATGCGATGACGAAGGATAAGAAAAGAGTTTGGCACTTTACAAATGAGACCATTCGAACTCTGATCGGAACGCGATCTGATGATGGGATTCGGGTTGCGAAAGGTGCAAACGGACGCGCTCTGCACGGTCCCTATACAGAAATTGACAAAGGCGACTACAACTTCAAGATGTTGCTGACGCCCGAAACGACCTTTGGAAGATTGCGAGTCGCTATAACCTCGGATTGCGCGGAGCGGACTCATCATGTGTTCGATTATACTGGGGATCTTAGAGTGGGTTACGCCGTCGACTTTGATTTCTGCCTTTGTAACGACATTTCAGACGCTGAATTCCTTGTAGATGTTTTTGGCGATTTCGACGGGGCCTTCCGATCATTCGAGCTTGAGAGGCGCTAGTACTGTTTGACTAGTTGAGCGGTTGTTGGGTCGGAGCGGCAGCAGGTGCACTGGCTCACCCTTCAACATTTGTACACGACATGCGGCGAGGTTAGATCGAGTCGTTTCAAGGAGTTAGCCCGGATCGCCGGAACGCTCGACACCGGGTTGACGCAGCGCATCGGCGCACCGCTGTATTCGGTGCCGGCAGATGATTGATCTTTTGCGCGGGCGCCGGTTCGGAGGTTCGGACAACGTGAAAATATCTTTCGCATGTGTGGACGGCGCCGGCATGGCAAGATGTTTGTAGGCTGTGACGGCGAATTTGGTCGGGTGTGGTCAAGTGCCCGGCCTGTAATTGCGGTTCACATGACCGCTGGTCCTGATGAAGTCCGCGGAACCGGCTGCCATTCAAATTGTCGCGTTCTTGGACGCACTGCGAAAGACGGGCTCTGCTAGTTCCCAGTATCGACCGTTTCGTCATCACTTCCCCTTAGCACCTCCCCAATCTTGCCGGCTGTTAGCGATTTTCAGGTTTTCAGGCTTTCAGGCAGCCGGTCGCAGTCTGATATACCTCATATGGTCAGCCGCACCCAGCACCCCATCATCGGTACAAACAACCTCCCAGTTAGCGTCGATAGTGCCAGAACTCGGGTTTTGGGGAATAGCGGAATCGGCGTGTCAGTCTGGCCTTCGTGTGATTCCCGCCTATATTGGCGAGACTCGACAGAGATGCGGGCCGGCCATCTCCAACAGTTTGACCACGCCGGCATAAAGTATGGGATGCAGCAACGTCGTCGAGTCGTCGAGGTCAAAACCCATTTGATGGTCATTGCGATCCGGCGCATGTCATGGGCATTCTTTAGATTAGGAGGGGCAAATACGGACGCTGAGGCTCCCAAGGCACTGTCCATGCGGTCTTTAAAAGAAGGTTGCCATATGAGAGGTGGACAGGTGTCGCTCGGATCGGTGGAACCGTTTGGCCTCGCAGTGCAGCCAAGAGGACGGACCCGTGGATCGCATTTTAAGAGAAACCTTAGCAGCGCTTCCTAAGCTTAATGAAGCGAGTGGAACCGCAAAAACCTGCAAACTATGTTCAGGCTGCGCTCCGTTATTTGACATTGTTGATTTCAATAAGTTTTGCTCAAACGATCCATATGGTTTCGGAGCATCAGGCGTTCAGGTGCCATATTACCGCTGCAAAGAATGCCAATTTTTATTCACCGATTTTACCGACGACTGGGTACCCGGCGACTTCTCCAGATTTATCTACAATGACGATTACACAAGGGTCGATCCTGAATATGCAGGAGCGAGAGCGGCGCGGGACGCGGACCACCTACGATCTCTTGCTGCTGGTTGCGAGGGATGTCGCATCTTGGATTATGGCTCCGGCTCCGCACAATTTTCACAGCAGATGAAGCGGTTCGGATTCGTAAACATGTTCAACTACGATCCGATTTCGAGTCCGTCGATACCCCCAGGGCACTTCGATCTTATAACGTGTTTTGAAGTTCTTGAACATTCACCGGACCCGCTGAAAACGATTGCGGAGATACATGAATTGCTAGCTTCGGGTGGAGCTGTAATTGTTAGCGAAGTGTTGCAGCCATCCAATATTGAAGAGCTAAGAGGGTCGTGGTGGTATCTCGCCCCGAGAAATGGTCATGTATCCACGTATTCTGATTTCACATTCGGTTTCCTCTCGGAAAAATTCAACCTTGATTACTATAGGGGCGCTTGGTTTGTGTTCGCTCGGAAGAGCTTAAACGAGGCTGTGCGTCAGGTGGTGGCCCGAATCGGGACTCGCGTGAAGACAATACAGCTTTCTCCGAGCAGCCTAGGTGGCGATTCGCATTGGCACGGCGTTGAAGTCCACGATGGAATTATGAAGTTCCGTTGGACAGCTCAATCAGAGTGTATATGGCCGCGACAAGGCTGCGCTGCCGGTTTGAACCGAATCCGGATTCCCTTTCTGATGGAGATAGTGGAGGGCTTTGCCGCGCAGTGTCGCGTGTTTGTTGGCGGCGCTGAGGCGACGTCAACGATCGACGGGCACGCGATCATCGCCGAAATTTCTCTACCCAAGGCCGCGCTACGCGACATCGTTTTGCGAACGCCGACGCCCCTCACACCGCAAGCCCTGCACAATATTGCCGATGAGCGCAGGCTAGGTCTGGCAATTCCATTCGGGTAGAAGCATTGGGGCTCAGGCCATACGATAAGGATGCGATACAACGATACAACTGTGATACTGCATCGGGCTACGATACTGCATCGGCTGATGGTCTCGGGCTCGGACCGGGGGACCGGGCGTGCGAGCGGTGGTTCGATGCCTACCGGCCGGAAGGTGGCGCGGCGGTCGAGCTTCATCACCTCTACTGCGCCATGGCGCCGTGGCGTGGCTGAGCGAGGAGTTCGCCGGCCAGAACGGGGTCGCGCACGCGCCGCGCCATGGATCTTTTCGAGGAGCAGATGTTCATGCGCCGGGGGAAACTGTTCTCCGATCTCTCGTTGTGCTCTTCGATACCACATTGCTTTATTTGTACGGCGCCGGCAGGGCCACGCTCGGCCGCGGCGACGGTAAGTTCATGGACCATCGGTCCGACCTGCGCCGCTGCACCACGCGGATTACAATGTTGCCGAGACGAATCCGGCTTTCCGGCTTTCCGGCCGACGGAGACGGTGAAACCACTTCGTCGCTTCCCACACCTGGTGAGTGGACCGGCATGGCGCGGGCCAATTTCGCAATTTCTGGGCGCCCGTTGTGGGGGAAGCACGCGAAAATCCACCGGGCCTCAAGCGCCGAATTCTTCGGGGTCGTGTCAAGAAGCCGGACATACGTCAGCAGTTGTACTGTTGCACCGGATCCAGTCAGTCGGGCGGGGTCCATATACGTCCACACATGCGACGATATTTTACGTCATTCTGGAGCGTCGTACCCGTCTGCGGTTTGTGACCCTGTCACATTGAGTTTATGCTGCGCAAGGTCCGGCTCATTCAATGGAAACTTATTGGAGACTCTAACCGCTTACGGGCGAAGAAATGTTTAGATCGCTCTCCGGTGTCTGGCCATCTCGAGAAGTGCTGCTGAAGTTCGACCCGATCGCGAGCATGGATTGACATACCCGATATACAGCCGTTGGATACAATTCCATGACGCATGCCATATTGCGCACGCAATCATTGATTTTTGCGAGGTAGCAGGGGCTACAGTGCATCTGACGTTGGATCGCGACCGCATTGGGACCCTTTGGCCCCCATTGACGAGCGTCGACAACACCGGAATAAATTCCGACTGACGGCACGCCGAGCGCGGCTGCGATATGATTGGGTCCGCTGTTATTGCCGACGAACAGAACCGAAGATCCAATGATGGCGGGAAGATCTTCTAGCGATGTTTTACCGACTAGGGAGCGAACGGCTTCCTTATGGGCGACCTTGTTGAGCACCTCTGCCACCGTCTCGGCTTCATCGGGGCTCCCAATCATCGCCACATCGAGATCGTGGTTCGATACAAGGAGATCGATGAGCGCGGCAAAGTGTCCCGGCGGCCACACCCGCGTCGGGGTACCGCACCCAGGATGGACGCATGCCAGGCGCCGGCCTCTTCGAACGAGGCCCATCGAAACGTCGCTGGCGGGCCGACGCAGGAAGCTACGTTGCTGGTTTGTGGCCGACGCCACAGCGTCGACCAGACGACATACTTCGTCTCCGATCTGTGCACGCTTTCTGACCAACACATCGTCGGACTCTTGCTCGACCGCGATGTCTAGCCACGGGAACTGATTGTCGCGGTCGTAGCCTGCCAGCCAACGGGCCCCAGTAGCTTGCAGCAATGGCCGCGATTGGCGATGCATACGAAAATCTATGGCCAGATCGAAATGATATGGCGCAAGCCGCCGTTCGAACTTTACTAAATCGTCCTCGGTCAGTTCTCGATACTTCCCCAGTTCGGAGCGAGGAAAGAAAAACTCGAACTCAATAACTTCCTTGATGGAAGGCCCAAGAAATGCCAAAGGACGGTTGGTCGGAGACGTAAGCAGGTAAAGTTCGGCCTGCGGAAACTGGCAGCTTAGCTTGCTCATTGCGGGAATGACCGAAATGAAATCGCCGATGTGATCGACCTTCACCACAAGGATACGGCGAACTTCCTCGACACTAAACAGCGGATATCCAGAACTGAACAACTGGATTGGCTCGCTCTCCATCGCATAGTGATCGGTTTCACTCGAGAGATTAGGGTTGTAATATGGATCCCCGCCACTGAGGAACCTGCCCCACTTTTTCCAAAAATGACCAACGGCGTAAGCGTCGGGCAGGCCGTGGCGGCTTTGTCCATCGTGATGGATTAGGGCCGACGCCGGCTCATATACAACGAGCTTCTTCTCACTCCAACATCGTAAACACAGATCGACGTCGTTATTAACCATCGAATGGCGCTCGTCGAACCCACCGATTGCCTCAAACCACTCACGCCGGACCATCATGCAGGCGCCAGTGACCATCCATACGTCGCGGGTGGTCATTGCGAGACCGAAATAACCGGGAGTATACTTTGTCGCAAAACGGAATGAATGGCGTGCCGCCCTCGCCCCAGGCGTCCAGATCATCCCAGCGTGCTGGACCTCGCCGTTGGGGTAGAGAAGGCGAGCCCCCACGATGCCGACTTCAGGGCGCTTCGCATGCGCGACCATCGAATGAAGCCAATCGGGATCGATGACCTCAATGTCATCGTTAAGGAACAGCAAAAACTCGCCATCTGCCACTTTCGAGGCGCGATTGTTGTAGCGTGACCAATTAAATGGCGGATCGCTGGGCAAGACTTTGTCAGCATTGGTGCGTAACCACGCCTTCGCGTCAGGGTCTGTATCGGGAATATCGTCGACAACGATGATTTCTATTTCCGGATAAGCGGTTATCTGCCGTATGGTCGCAATGCAGGTCCGGACGAAGCCTCGGGCTCCCCGCGTCGGAATGATAATGGATACTAGGCCTCGAAGGTCTGGATCGGGCTTTAGCCGATAATAACCGGGCGCGCACCCCGCAATGAGCGTTCCGTTGATCATGCGGCGCCCTAGCGCCCGAGCAAGCGCCTCTTGCTCGCGAACCGGAGGATCGATTTGCGGACGACCGCGTTCACAGAGTACCCGCGGAACATGCTGTACGCGTTGTGCCGCCTCTGTGTAGCGGAGGACAAGATCATACTCCCCAAAGCGTCGCCAGTTCCCAATGCGGGCGCCGACCTGTTGTACAAGATCGTACCGGGCGCACCAGAGACGTCCGATGTAGTTCGTCGACAGCAGCAGATCAGGAGACCATCCCGGCTTGAGGAAGGCCTCGACCTTGCCGCTTATGGGACTGATTCGACGCTCGTCGCTATAGAAAAATTCAGCGTCGCGGTTCATGCCAGTCGAAACCGCCATCTGCAGCAGGGCATCACAACCCAGAAAATCCCCTGCCGAGATGACTGTGATCAGGTCGGGGGAACGCCCATCGCCAGACCGTGTCAGTGCCTCAAGAAACGCCTCATCGCGGTCCACGCTTAGGTGAATGCGATCGGCCAAATCAGGGAAGTCCGAAGCGATTCGAGGTGCAAGCGATGGAGGGAGGGTAGAACCATCGGCGATGATGGCCACTTGCCAGCGCCTGTACACCTGCCGGCGAAGACTCAGTAACGTTGTGTCCAGAGCTCTTTGATCATCAGACCCACCGACACTCATTATGATACCGAACTGCGGCTGGCAACCAAGGCCCGATAAGATGCTTTCATTCAACGCCAATTGGGCAAGTGGCATCTTTCGCTGCAACGTTCCGACCGCCAGTTGCTCGCCCTTAAAGAAAATGTCGAATTCCACTGCCTTTCGGCGGCCGCTATCGGTTCGTACCTCGATTCGCACGATATGATGGCCGGTACGATTGCCTTTTCCGAGCACGATGGCGTAACCAGAGAGGTGTGAGTCTTTCCAGTCAGGATAGGCACGCGCAACATCACCGCGGGGCATCCCATATTTGGCAATTCCATAGACCTCACCGTCGATTGAGACGTTGATCCCCGCGACGGCCTCGCGGGCCAATGCCCATCCACTAATCTGAAGCGCACCATCGATTTGCTTTACAGCTTTACCATTAACAACTTCGGGTACATCGACGGTAAGTTTAATCGACGGATCATCGTCCACCTCGTGTGTTCCCTTTACCTTTGGTGCAGAATCCGCTGCCAGGCCGACGGTCGCTGTCACCGATGCTCTGACTTGGGCAAGGGTGCGCTCCGCGACTGCAACGTCGTAGCCCTGTGTGTTAAGAAGCTGCCGCCAATTAAGCGTGTCGACGTCGGGAATTGCGTCGCGAATAGTCTCAACTTTCAGAAACGGAAAGCCAGATTCCAGGAGCTCCTTCCAATGAAGTATCGTCGGGTTCGAACAGTCGGTCGCCGGGAACAGTACCTCACAATTTACCCCCGCATCTTGCAATGCTGGTGTTAGCGTGGTTTCGAGGTGGTCGATCACATCCTGCTTTGCCGCATAGGCGACGATGCGTTCGACAAAAGCTTTGAATGCCGTCGCCCTTAAGGATTGTTGCTTGAATGCCAGGAAATAGCTCTGAACATGCCAGTTGCGCTCATAATTATCGGTCAAACCGATAAGACCTGATGAGCTTGATCGGATGGCGCGCAGCATTGCGGCAAACGCGATATCGCTGGTCGGGCCGATGATACTGTCATTCAGCAAATAGAGGATTTTGACGCCGAACAACTCGGGATGCAGGCGAAGTACGTGCGCCCAACCCGCGAAGTCGTAGCCCTGGTTCTGACGGACGAACAAGCCGTCGACTGCATCCATCAAATCCGAGTGGTCGACGGTCAGGGCTTCGTCGGTCGCGACAATCAAAATTACCGCGATACCCTGCCGTCTGAGGCTATTGAGGTAGTGAGGGACGTGAGGTTTCCACCGGCCTAGAGGTGAATGGGTAACAAACAGCGCCGTCTCTTCGCGAATCGTCGGCAGCTTGAGGCATGCAATGGCGGCATCGGTGACGGGTACCCAAGCCGGCAGCAAGTCCGAATTCTTCAGGGCCGCCTCATTAACAGGGGCCGCCGTGGAGTCAGCATTCGTTGTTCGGCCAAGCAGATCGAAAATTTCGCCGATTTCGACAGGCGACCAGCCGAGTTGTCGGAGTTCCGCCAGATCGACGAGCGAAGCGTCCAGCGCGAAGGCGCGCAAGTATGCTGCCTGAGCTTCCTCCATTTTGCCTTGAAGTTTTAGTATATGGCCGAGGTGTAGGTGGGTATCGGCGATGTGTTGCGCAAAATCGAGCGAGCGACGGTAGGCAGTCTCCGCCTCGGCTAGGAGGGCCGGGTTCTTGAAGTTGCCGACCTCCTTTAATGCGTGACCATATTGCACCCAGATTGCGGCGTTGTCGGGGGCGCGTTCGAGCGCCGCGCGATAATACCGGACAGCCGCCGCCCATAGCCCAGCGTCGCGGGCAGCGTCCGCCCGCTCGATCAATGACGGTCGTAGGCGCCGCGGCGCCAGGACGCCCTCGAGCGAGTCCAGCGCCGCCTTCAGCTCGGTGCCTTCGACCTCTTCACATCCCAGTGCTCGCAACTCATCGCGCGCTGGTGCCAGCGCCGGATCGAGCGCCAGTGCCAGCAGATAGGCCGCTTTCGCCTCGCTGATCCGCCTTTGCAATTTTAGTACGTGGCCAAGTTGCAGGTGTGTATCTGCGACCCGTGGAGCGTAGATCAGGGCGCGGCGATAGGCGGCCTCTGCCTTGGCAAGCTTGGGGGGATCCTCAAGATTCCCAGATTGCTTCAGCGCATGGCCGTACTGCACCCAGAGAGGCGCGTTACGGAGATCATGAGCGAGCGCGCTCCTATAGAGTAGGATCGCGGCATCCCACTCACGATCGTCTCGGGCGCGGTCGCCCAGCGCCATCAAGCTCGGTTGCTTATGTGCTCCGGAAAACCCCCGCATGCCGTGAGCGTCTCCCTCGAGTTAGGATGTCTGGCCCACCGCGAGGAGTACCTCCGGTCACTGATCTCCCGTCGGCGGCCGTCGGCGCACAGACCTGAATCTAAACTGTTAGCTGCCATTCTGCCGTACGACAATAGCGGGTGCCACTAAAAATGTAGAGAAATCGGCGCAAGTGGGCGGGTCGCAGTCACGGCCACCTAACGACTCGAGTTCTCGGCGTTTCGTTCAGGTACGGCCTGTGCGCTTGCAGAACTCTCGGTGCGTCGCGTCCCAGATGGTCACACCATTTAGTCAGGGCTCAGTCGGCCCCGTCCGAACGAGACGATAGCGCGATCACCATGCCAGGTAACATCCGCAGAGCGCATCATTTGCGAGATCGACGAGCGCACCCCTCTGGTCGGTACCTTCTCGAGGGGGAATTTGGCGCAAATTCTTGCCGCGGTCAGTTTGCAGCACATCGGTGGTACGCCCTGGTCGACGGTCGACCGAGCGCAACCTTAATTTGGATTTGTGGGAGTAAAGAAGATTGTACAGCGCAAAAGCCTAGATGCGAAGCATCAATCCGCTATTTGCCGACGGGTCGATGAATCGGGTGACCCAGTCTTTTCAAGCCATTGCCTGGCACCTCGCATTCGACCACGCGGCATACTGTCGAATGGCATAGAAGCCCAAAAAATTAGGGCTTCATCGTCTGCATCGCTTCGAGTCAATCGTCCTACGAGAAGCGGCGTGCTCCCCCTCAGTGCCCAACGTCGACCACAAAGAATGTAGACGGCTTTAGGTCTCGCTGGTGCATTTGATGCCTGTCTAGAGCCAAATTCTTACAATTCTTACAAGGTTCGCCATTCAACGAGGAACGGCTCCGCTATACCTACTGACATCGATCCTGACAGACATGCTGGCCGGTGCTATGAAATCGAGATCGTGTTTGACAGAATACGCGCACTAGGTTGGACAGTAGTCTAGCCTGAACTTCTCCTTTTAAGCTTTTCGGTGTCTGGGTACTAGGATGATCCGCACGACCTGTTCCGCTGTTCGACGCGGGTCTGCGAAGGACAGGAATGAGCGAGAAGGAGTACCAATGATTATGAACGAAACCACCACTGCAGTCTCTTCGGCCTCGTTCTGGATACCAGAGTACATCGCTCCATCAGCCTGGATGGAGCACGCCCCTTTTGCTTTTTGGATATGTGATGCACTAAGACCGCGGCGCTTCATTGAGCTAGGTACGTACTATGGCTTCTCTTATTTCACTTTCTGTCAGGCTATCGACCGTCTTGAGCTTGGCACATCCGCGTTTGCAGTTGACAGTTGGAAGGGTGACGAACACGAAGGATTCTATGATGAGAGCGTGTTCAAATCGGTCGCTGCGTGGAACGATCAGAAGTATTCGGCCTTTTCATTTCTCATTCGATCGACGTTTGGCGAAGCCCTGGAATACTTTGGTGACGAGTCGATTGACTTGCTTCATATAGACGGCCGCCATTTCTATGATGACGTTAGGAACGACTTTGAGGCTTGGCGGCCAAAGCTCACGAAAGACGCCGTCGTCGTCTTTCACGACACGAATGTTCGGGAGCGAGGGTTCGGTGTGTGTAAATTATTTGGCGAACTTGCCGTGCAGCACCCGTCGTTTGAATTCTTTCATGGTCATGGGCTCGGTATTCTTATTCCCTTCGGCCGAGTGCCTGCACCACTCGCCCCGTTGATTGAAGCATCGTGTGACGCTGCGGACCAGATCCGAGGTATCTATGCTGCTCTTGGAAGCGCAGTGGCAACTCGGGCAGCTCTTACGGAACGCGAAACGGAGAGAGAGGCTATGCGGACCGAGATCAGTTGTGTGCAAAACGCACTCGCTAACGCCGAACGAGTAGCGCAGCTGCACTCGGCCGATCGCGATGCAATGCAGACCGAGATTGGTTACCTACGCGAGGCGCGTGACCGCGCCGAAGCGGCCGGGGCGGAGATACATCATACTATGCAGGCCGAAGTCCGGTGCTTACACAACGCGCTCGCTGATGCCGAGCGGACAGCGCAGCTGCGCGCGGCCGAATGCGAAGCGATGCAGGCCGAAATTGCTTCCTTGCGGGAGGAGCGTGGCTACGCGGAGGCTGCTGAGGCAGAGGTGCGTCGTGCCCTGGAGGAGCACACGAGGTACGCCGCCACCGCGGTTGCGAGCGTCCAGGATGAGGCTGCCGCGTTGCGCGAGAATTTGCGGGCGGCGCGTGAAGTCAGCGCGAGGCTCCTATCGGCGTTTCGGTCAGGCTCGAGTCGTTAGCATACGGGCATACGGAGCACCGCAAGCATTTAGTCTCTTGGCGATGACGTAAAATATCTTTCGCAAATTTGGGCGGTGGCCCCGGCTCTGGTTAAGCTGGTTGTTGCGAAGCAATCAGATAACTGAAAGGAACATGAGCCACCATGGGAGAAGATAGCAAGGTTAGCGACTTGAGCAATCTGATCCGGATTGACGATGATCGGGTAAACATCGTTCGAGGGACTGTGGAAGAGACGTTGAACGCGATGCTCGATGCCGAGGCGGACCGGCTGTGCAATGCGGGCCGGTATGAACGCAGCGAAGCGCGGCGGGACTTCCGCTCCGGGAAGTACGAGCGCAAGCTCGGGACCAAGGCCGGCCTGGTGCGGTTGCAGGTTCCGAAGCTGCGGCGACAAACGTTCGAGACGGCGGTCATCGAGCGCTACCGCCGGCGAGAGACCTCGGTGGAAGGGTGGAAGAGGCGCTGGTCGAGATGTACCTCGCCGGGATATCGGTGCGGCGGGTTGAGGACATCACCGACGCGCTGTGGGGACGCGGGTGAGCCCGGGCACGGTTTCGACTTCCCCCCGGTTTCGACATCGTGCGTACGGCAAGCCGCAAGGCAAAGGAAAAGGGGAAAAGGGAGAAGTTCACAGCGCTCCTGCACCACACCGCTTACCGTTTATGGAGATGCGGCGGGCGTCGACTTCCTCCGGACATGCCGGCATCGGAGAAGCACCGGCACCAGGCTTCGGCCTCACCAGATCGCCGCCGCGGTCGCCGCCGTTCGTACCATTTGCAATCCCCACCGCACTGCCGAAGCAAAGCGCGCATCCGCCAAGAGCCGCCGTGCGCGGCGAGCACGACGGTAGCGGGCAAAGTCAATCCCAAATTCCGGGGTGGGCCAAGGGTGGCAGAGCACCGCTTACACACAGCAATGGCCGTCCCTACCGCGATCACGACCCTCTTGGCCTCTTGGCTGGGCTCAGTACCGCCTGGCAGCCGTCCTCAGGAACGTATTGGAAACCAGAATGCGCTGATGCAGTTCAGGCCAGCCTCCAAGCTGGCGGCTTCATCTTTTCAACCACGATCTCGATTTCATAGCACCCACCAGCATGTCGGTCAGGACCGATGTCATAGGTATAGCCGGAGTCATTCTCCATTAAATGGCGAACTTTGTAGGAGTTGGGTTCCAAGCAGGCCTCAAAAACGTTGGCGAGGCTTGACGCCGTATACATGCGCTTATGGTCGGCACTAAAAAGGGAAGGGAGAAAGCGCCGCTTCTCATAGAGAGCTTGGCTAGGAACGATGCAAACAATGAAGCCACCAATCTTCAAGACGCGATGCCACTCGCGAATCGCCGCCTGATCGAACGCAATATGCTCGAGGCAATGGCTACTGAAGATCGCATCTACTGAACCGTCAGCGAACGGCAGGTTAATGCCATCATAGCCTGGGAAATCGACATCAATACCGATCGCATTTGGTATAAAAGTCTTATTGTCTGGATTCTCGTAGCCCTTGAACCCAATGTCGAGAACCACACATCCGGCACAATATTTGTCGAAGAAACCGCTCGTCGAACGCCGGAGATACGATTTTGTACCTTCGCCAGCGGGCACATAGTTTAAGGGAGCGACTGAGCCTTCCTCCAAAAGGGTGCGAATGTCTGGAGATCGCTCCGAGAAGCTTAAAAGCACATTTCTTTGCATCCGGCTCACATATTCTGGACTAGACAGAAAAGTCCGCAGAATGTCGATAATTGTGAACCCAGACTTCAAAGCTGTCTTGTACGTGTCTAGGCCTTCGGTGTCGGCCTCGCGTCCGAGAATCACGCAATATAGATCCCGAACAAAATTCGCAATCGCATCATCGTTTTGCTTCTGCATGTCAATTGACATCGATTTCCTCAAATCATGAAAGCCCACTACGTCTTGGAATGATTCGATATGCGATGGCGTTCTGGGTCCACCTAAAGCGCAAATCAATCCATACAGGCGCTCGCTCATGCGACCCCAGTCATGTTCTGCTAGCCATCGATCTGAGTTATCGACGGTTTGCTGGCGCATCTTTTGATTGTGTAGAGCGCCGACAATACCAGCAGCTATCGCCTCCATGTGTGTGCCGTCGGCGCGGATCACGGCCTGCCCCATCTCTTCGAAGATTTCTATAGGCGTCACAAGAACTGGTACTTGGCTTGCCATCGCAACACGGGCAGAGCCGCTCGCCGACTCCCCATCCCTCTTACGCGGTAGAACTAAGAGATCGCAGCCATGAAGCAGAGCCAGCGAGTCTTCATCCGAAAGATAGTCGGTATGCCATTCGATAGAATTCTCTACCCCAAGCGATCGCGCCAATGCCTGACACCGTCCGATTTCGGCGGGAGAGTCTTCATGGGGGTATTCGGCGGTCACCATACGCAATCGGGCCCCCGGCCATTCATGGCAGATCAAGGCGAAGGCCTCGATCAGAACGTCAATCCCCTTGTTGGGCCTCATAAACCCATAAGTACCGATCACCGGCCCAGCTTGTCCTGGTAACTCTCGCGCCAAAGGTCGAGCGATTGGCAGTCGCATCGCGCCATGTGGAAATAGGGTGACATTGTCGAACTCATGCGAAGACCTCAGCCAGATCAAGTCGCGCACATTGTGCACGAGGATGCGGGATGCTCGGTGGAGCGCTTTGAGTACGCGTTCCCGATCCGGCCATTCCTGCAAATCGAGGACACTGTGCAAGGTTATGAGGAGCTCTCGGCAGGCGACGCGCCTGTCGACGAGCAACGCTGTCAACATATCCCAGTTGATCATACCCGGGTGGTGTTGCACCACGACGACCCTGCTGTCTGTCCCCGCAATCGCTCTTGCGATGTGATCGGCGGCCAAAGGATCGTCCAGTCGCCAGACAACGTGTACGGCCGGACTGTCGCGGGACACGAGACCCGACGCGGTCTGCGAGCGTTCATCGCACATCACGGTAACGTCCCGTGCCGCATCGGGATAAGAATCGAGCAGACAGCGCGAATAATTTGCGATGCCGCACCGGATATTCCAGGATGTCACCCATGCGACTGTAGGGGTGAACGGCTTGCCCATTTGGTTCTACTAGAGCGGCGTTAGTACCAAGTTCGTGAGGCGGTTCAGGCGCTGCCATGCAGAACATGACTAGGCTGTATCCGCTACGCTCAGCTTGCCGCTGCCGTGCTTGATATGTCAATTGTCGTGGATGCTGCAATAACACGACACGGGAACTTGCGAACGCTGACGAGGGGGAAGTGCGATACGCTCGACCTGCAGAAAATCGCGGTAGCGCAGATCGGCTTGCAACGGCCTGACCCAGGCGTTGGTGCGCAGCACGAACACGCCGTTATAGCGGGCCTACTCGGCGAGCTTGCCGGAAGCCATCGCGAAGGCCCGGGCCGGACTTGCCGCCGTCTGTCCGCCGCAGGTAGCAGCGGTAGGCGGAATTGCCGATCAGCGGACATACATCGCTTTTCACTGTCAGACGATTCGCGGAATAAAATCAAGAAAAAAGCCGATTTCCTTCGAAGATGTTACACTACACCCTTCAGAAAATCAGCAACCCGACCCAGAGAAATCAAGCACTTACCGACCACGTCCCCACGTTTGCTGTTTAAGTCGGGTCTTGGAAGACGATCTGTTGCGCGACGTGCTCGAAGCGCTGCTCGGAAGGCTAGCGCGGATGCGCGAGGATCCAGCGACTGCGCCTGCTGAAGATGCGTGCGTGACGAAGCAGGAACGACAGAACCTGCTGGTGTTTCTTGCGCAAGTCTGCCGCCGCACCTTCCCGCGCCCGCACCAGGTCGAACCGCCTCATGGACCGCATCCGGGACCCATAACGGCGTCAGTTCACCGGCCCGAAGCAGCCGCAGCGTAATCGCATCCCGACGATTAGTCTTGATCCGCTCTCCTGGCTTCTTGGGAACGAGCGATGGTGCAACCACCATACAGTCGTGGCCCAGACCCTCGCATGCTGCGCAACAGCAAACGTCAAAAGCGCCAACGCGGATAGCACGGAGTGAAGAAATTTACTTGCGCGAATAAGCCCTAGACGCTCTCGCCTTCCATTCGAGGAACCGAGCAGCTGCTATGGGATCGGTCCCTGCCGCCACGGCAGAGGCCCAAAGTGTCCCGTCAGCGCGCCGGTATTCGCCAAGGCAGGTAGACGTTATGTAGACGGGGAATCGTAGCGATAACTCTGCGAAATACTTCTGATCTTCATAGGTCATGACATAGGGATCGAATGGTTCGATCGCGTCCGTCGCCGATTTGCGAAACATGCAACTAACAGGGCAGGGGCTGAAAGATCCGGCCTCCCAAGCGGCATTAAAAAACTCAGGCGGGTGGACGACACGGTTTGCGGGTTCCGGCACCCTATCCAGGTGAGCATCCCATTCGCCGCTGCCGTCCCACCACCAAAGCGCACGACCAAAGACCGCTGCAGCTTCTGGATGAGTCCGCAAAATTCCGATGTCGTGGGCAAGTTTTTGCGGGAGTATGTTGTCATCCGCATCTAGGAAGACCAGAAATTTCCCGCGGGCGTGTTCAATTCCCAAGTTGCGCGACAGACTCAGACCGCGGTTCGCATTATCAGCGTGCTGAAGGACCCGCAACCGCCCATGCGACGTTGCAGCTATGTTGTCCACAATCTTGCGCGAAGTATCAGTCGAACCGTCATCGATGAGCAAGATCTCGTAGCTGTCGTAGCTTTGCTTTGAAACGCTAAAGAGCGTCTCTTTTATCGTCCTTTCTGCATTGTACATAGGAATAATGACACTGATATCCGGGCTTGTTGTGGCGGCCTTCCAGGTAAGTTGCGTGGGAACTGTGATTGGCTTCGCAGCCCGCGCGGTCAGCACAATCGGGTATTCAGGGTCTTGAACAGAAAACAACTCCGAAGGAACCTCGGAGGCGGCCAGCCCCATCAGGAAGGATGCGGCAAGGCCGACGTTTCCATGCGAATCGAGCAGCAGCTTACGTTTGTCGAAATGAGCCGACAACGTTCGCTTCAGTCCGGGCTTGAAGAACGACCAAAAGAATTCTTGGTAATGAGTGAGGGAGGGGGCCTGCGTTATGCCGGAGGTTGTAAGAAGGAGGATGCCACCGGGGCGCAGAATTCGTGCTGCCGTGGCGATCATGCGTTCAAAGTCCGGGACGAACTGCACCACCTGCGTCAGTATTAGGCAATCATATGTTTCATCGCCAATCTTAGAACATGACTGCAAATCGTCGATGATATCCGCCTCGGCATTTTCCGGGTCGATGTCGAGGACGTCGATCTGACTGTCTCGGCACCCGTAGGTGCGGGCGTAATTCGCCTGGCCGATTTCCAGTACGCGACCATGAACATCACCTGCATGCGTCTGTATGAAATGTTCGATAAACGGACGGTCTAACGCGGTCCCGCGATCCGCGCCCCAGACGCGACTGACTGGCGTTGATCTGAAGAAGTCACCGCCTTGGAAGTGCATTGGCGGTATTTCCGAAGAGAGATGATCAGCCGTTGTTGGGCTCAATGCCTTGAACTCATCGCCTTCCACAAAGCGAGCTAGGACAAAAGTATGGTCGCCGGTATCCCTAATGATACTGGACCAATGCGCCAAGCCAGTGGGATCAGCAGGCCGGCGCAAGACGGCGCGATAGAGCGTCGTGACAAAATCTTCTGGTTGCAGCTCAAAGGATTGCGTCGGTGCGAGGTCTTCCACCTTGGCTTCTGCGTTACCGGCGGCTGGTGGGCACTGAGTGGATGCTGCCGAGTGAAGGGTAGGCTGATCAGCGAAGAGCGTGTCCCGTAGCTCGCACAAGCGAGCCTCCGTCCAACCGAACTGCGCCAACTCGAACAGTGTGCTTTCAAGCAAAGGATCGAGCACGAACGCCTGCAGATAAACTGCCCAGGCCTCTTCCTTCCTGCCCTGGATCTTCAGAACACGACCCAACTGCAGGTGCGAATCTGCGCTTCCCGGATCGTAAAGGACGGCCGTTTGGTATGCACGCTCTGCCTCGGCCAAACGCCCGCCTTCCTTCAGAACATGGCCGTACTGAACCCAAATTGGCGGGTTGTTCGGCCTGCGGCGAAGTGCCGTGCGGTAATACTCTGCCGCGAGCTCCCACTGCCCCGCGTCGCGCGCCCGATCTGCAAGAGTGATAGCGCTAGGCCTTTTTTGTCTTCGGATATAGTCGAACATCTATCACCGCAAGACGTCCCGAACAGGACATGTCATGAACCACCCGCCCCGTCGCTACTATGAGTGTTACTGTACCTGCGGCGACAACCGCAATCGCGCGCCAATCTGGGGCCCCACCTTCTCTTCCACGACGATGGTCCCGTCCCCGATCAGTTACCAATGTCCGGATCAGTCACCGCCTTAGATCGTCGCGCCACGCGCGCATTGAATGCAGACCCCTCGCACCGATATCAATTAACGTAGCAATCACCTGCCTGCAAGCGCATAGCAAGTCGCCCGACATCACCGGGGCATGGCTCGCGTCAATCATGTCACTTTCATCAGCGGACTCATCGTTATGCAGATCCCAGGTCAGCCCTGTGACCGCTCGCGTCACCAACCGCATTCCAAGTGCACGCTCGGCGTGAAAGCAACTTTAGCGTTCATAGGTCAAGCCGCACGCGGCATAGCGCAGTTGCAAGATTCCCACTCCGTGGAAGCTTGATAGGACGTCCTCTCCTCATCTACCCCATTACTCGATCTCCACTGGCGCCCACTTGACGGCGCCGCAATCCTAGATGCCAAATGCTCTGCTGATTGTGGTAACGGTCCAGTCGAGCCACTTGGCATTAATTGGAAGTCCGCGTTGAAGATCGCCTCCGGCGCCGAGAAGGTTGTATAGGCCGCCTGATTGCCCACGCCACCGATTCTTTGTTTCTTCTTCCTACCGCGGTGTTGGGTTGCGTCGGCCTCAGAAACTTGACCCACTTGGGTTGACGCGCATACAAATGTCCCTGTGGGACTCGCTTAATTTGCGCAGCCCGGTCTTTCGAGATCGCCGCTGGGGAACAGAGATGCGGGCAATGGAAACACGTGAGGCAACGTCCCAAGATTTGAATGGGTTAGCGCCGACTCCGCCACTGGAGCAGTTGCCTGACGTATTTCGACTTTATCGTGGGTTCTTGGCTCGCGATCCAAATGCGACTGAACTTGCTGAGGGTAAGACGCTCTCGCCGACCGAGTTGGCGCTTCGGATCGTTGGCTCCGAAGAATTTGTGGCACGTGCCCGGAGCGCGACGGCTGAGGATGTTTCGCGGTTGTACCGCGACTTGCTGCACCGGGAGCCCGAATCGGCACAGGTAGTCGCCGAGAAACAGGGCTGGCCGATCATCGATGTCGCGATCGCCTTTGCCCAATCCCCAGAATTTCTGGCAAGAGCCCGGAGCGCGACGGCTGAGGATGTTTCCCGGTTGGAGGGGGTCACGAATGCCGGTTGCCTGAGCAAGGATCTCTCGCGTGGCAAAGCAAAGGGCGTGAGGCGGCTTTCATTTGTGCGAAAATCTATCCGCGTTGCTCGCGGTTACAGCGAACGCGAACGGCCAGTTATTCTGATGTACCATCGGGTCGCGCGTCTGGCGCACGACCCTTGGCAGCTTGCCGTCTCGCCTGAACGGTTCGTCCAGCAGATAGAAGCTCTGGTGCAGCTGCGCCGTGTGGTACCTCTGCAGTGGCTTGCCGCAAAACTTTCCCGAGGCCGTCTCCCACGCAAGGTGGCGGCTGTTACCTTTGATGATGGTTATTCTGATGTCCTTGCGGACGCGAAGCCAGTGCTGGACCATTTTACGTGTCCAGCGACAGTCTTTCTCGCCAGCGGGGCGATCGGTAGTCGGGCCTTCTGGTGGGACGAACTGTCGAGGATGGTTTTCGAACCGCGTGTCCTACCGCCCGAGTTGGTGATGGAGATTGCCGGTCGGGTGCACCGGTGGCGATGCGATAGTCGCCCCACGGGCTCCGTGGAAACCGCAGTGTTCGACGACAGCCCAACTGCGTCCCGAGAGGAGTTCCTTGCCGCAATCTGGCGGTTACTTCGGTTGCTCGATCCGGAACTTCGGTGGGAACTTCTGACGCGCCTTGGAACCTGGGCTGGGATCGAGACGGAATCGACTTGTGCAAGTCGCCCACTGACTGAGCGGGAGGTGCGTCGTCTCTCTACACCCGGATTTATTGACATCGGTGCACACACCGTTACTCATCCGGTGTTGCCGTCACTCGATGATGCTAGTCGGCGGTTCGAGATTAATGACAGCCGTCGTGCTTGCGAGGAACTTATTGGTGGGCAGATTCACACCTTCGCGTACCCCTTCGGGGATTTCGACGAAGCCACCGTTGACTATGTCCGTAGCGCTGGATTCGCCTGTGCCTGTACCACGAAACCAGAAAGGCTTTCCATTAGAAGTGATCTCATGCTTCTACCGCGCCTGGGAATATACGACTGGGAAGGTTCGGAATTCGCGCGGAGACTTGACTGTTCTGAAGGCATGTAGGGCACGAATGCTCAACATTGCGCCTGCGTTACACATAAGGTGTTTACTGACCGAGCCCCCTATAGTGACGCTTTCCTTGGACAGGCATTCGATCAACGACGATAACGCTTTGCCAGAATTGGCAACCCGTCTTGAGATTCACCACGGGGGCCGATCCGATCCGCTAACGGACATCTCATGTCCTCTAACAATGAACACCCATCGTTGTCGTCGTCTGCTCCTTGGTCACTAGCGGCAGGGCTACCCACAGCCATATCAGACGATAGCGCCACTGGGTTCGGTCAGGCGAGCCAATCTCTTGCTACGGCGCAGCCGTTCCATTCAACTCGAATCACGTAAAGATCGATACATCTTCTCAGCGAATGTCCGATATTTCTCATTGGGCAGGGACCTGAACATATGCCAGCTATCAGGAATATTCTCGTATAATAGAGAAAGCGAATACGCTTTTGCGATGTCAAAATCCTGTGTTTGGTACGATCGCAGCTTTTCGAGACGCTGCGGACGTGATCGCAATACCCAGTCGAAATGAAATATGAAAGCATCCGGTGGCGCGGATTGCGGGTCTTTCGGTACCAACCCTGCCGTGTGGAGACGGTCGTCCGGAGAGAAATCTTCCCTCTTGAATAGCCTATACTTGAGATTTTTGCCGCCAATCGGCGTAAACGGCAAAAACTGTGAATATTGGATTTCATTTGTCTGTGAATTGAACTGGAAATTTGCGAGTGGGAATCCATACACAACATTAACAGATAATTCTGCCGTCTTATTGACGAAATTGAGCATTGACGGCGTGGGTAACTCGTCATCATCCAATCGTAATATCCAATCTGTATTGATCTTGGCAACGATATCCGCGAAGAGTGATTCAACTCGCCGATGCGCACCGCTGACTTCAATGAAATCGGCTGCTTTGCGGGTCAGCAATGAGCGCGTACCGTCGGATGTCCGGCAGTCAACTGCGAAAACCACTGGGACGCCAAGGTCTGCATAAAAATCTATTACGTGATCGAGAAACGGCTCGGAATTAATCGTCGGAACGACCAACGTTACCTTAGAGCCAAAATTTGTCAGCCGCAGGGTTTGCGGACGTACACTCTGGACCAGCGCGTCGTTTGCGCTTGACGCGCCGCATTCGTGCAATTTCATTTTGTGGAAGTATGCGATGAGATCCGGCAGAGAGACTCCGTGGATTTTGACCACATGAGAAAACTCCTCGTACCATTCCATTGGATAAGCTTGTCCTGCAAAGAAGGTCTCGTTTAACCGACGAAGAAGAGCTACCATCAGAAATTCTGGGGATTGGGCAAAGGCGATCGCGACGTCGATGATCGGCCGGCCCTGTTTCTCGGCAACTACCTGTGCCGATTCGGGCTCCCGGTGCAGCAAGTCGCGGTACAACCGCGAAACATCCTCAGCCGTCGCGCTCTGGGCACGTGCCAGATATTCCGGGGATTGGGCAAAGGCGATCGCGACATCGATGATCGGCCGGCCCTGTTTCTCGGCGACTACCTGTGCCGATTCGGGCTCCCGGTGCAGCAAGTCGCGGTACAACCGCAAAACATCCCCAACCGTCGCGTTCCGGGCACGTGCCAGAAATGGTATCTCCATTGCCCGCATCTCTCCTGCTGACCGCTTAGTCGGGACCTCTTAGGACAACCATGCTGTGGGAACTGTTTTGTGGACCCGAACCTTTCGAAACCGACGCTGCAGAGCATTAGTATGCGCGTCAACCCAAGTGGGTCAAGGTTGCTGAGGCCGCGGCAACCCAAGACCGCGGTAGCAAGAAGAAACAATGAATCGGCGGCGTGGGCGATCATGGGGCCTGTGTAACTGGCCGAAGATTGCCTAGAAGGAGAACTGGGGCGAGTTGGGTGACCTTCACCCGGGACGATCGTTCGCCAGCACTCGTTGGTGCAGATATCGATATTCCTGGGTCCGGGTGCGTTCAGGATAGAGCACGAAGGAGGGAAGGAGGCGTGGGCTGCATGGTGGCGGCCTGGGCATTGGCGGCGGGAGAACTGGTGGCGAGCGACGATGGAACGTCGTTGGCTTCAACCAGGACGCTCAGCCGCGACGGCAGGATCAGCCTTCTCGCGCGGGTCCCCGCAGCATCGCCGAAGGTCTCAAACTCACCTCAACTCATCGCTCAACGGTGTTTGCGCTCAAACGCTATTAATTCTGCGGCGCGGTAGCATGGCGGAAGGCCTCAAGCGTCACCGCCAACCCATCGCTCAAAGGTGTTTGTGCTCTAAAGTTCAACATTTCGTCGGCGCAACGCGGGTCCCCGATCGACATACGCACCTCTCCGCCCCGAACAGGTCGACGGTTGACGACCAGTTCGGCACCACATAGCTTCGCAAGCGTCGCGGCGAGGCCATTCACCGAAGTCCCTTGGCCGGTGCAAACGTTGAATACGGGAGCGCTCGTGGCTGCCACTGGCATTGCCAGCCGCAGCGCTATTATCGCGTCGTCCACATAGGTGAAATCGCGCGATTGCTCGCCGTCCCCGAAGATCTCGACTGGCGCGCCGCTCAACAACCGATCGGTGAAAATCGATATCACACCAGAATAGGCTGACTTAGGATCTCGGCGTGCACCGTAAAGATTAAAGAAGCGCAGCCCCACGGTCGGAATGTTATGCACTGCCCCGGCCACGCGCGCATGAAGTTCGCAGGCGTATTTATCTGCTCCATACGCACTCATCGGGGCCGGCGGCCGGTCCTCTCCCATGGGAATAGCGCCGCCGTCACCGTAGACTGCGGCTGTCGAGGCGTAGACGACGGGAACCGGTGGTCGCTTCGCGGAACATCGAGCCTGATCAAAAATGTTGATCGTACCGGTTAGGTTCACGCGGTGAGTGTGAACCCATTCGCTATGCGAGCGGACCACCGACGCAATCGCGGCGAGATGATAGCAACCATCGATCCCTTCGAAGGCCAGTTTCACCTCGTTCGGATTCGTGACATCCGCCCTGAGAAACTCTATGTTCCATGGTAAGCTTTCGCGATGTCCAACCGAGAGATCGTCGATGACGCGCACCGCGTGTCCTTCGTCAATCAACGCAGGTACGAGATGCGATCCAATGAACCCCGCACCGCCGGTCACGAGAAAGCGAGCCATCGCTATTCCTTAAAACAATTGAACGCATTTTGAACCAACAGTCCGATTGCCGTGATTTCCTGCCATCGTTCCGTTGATCCACTCTGGCAACAGCGAAACGGTGCTCAGAGCTAGAAAATCGATTCCTGATGACCTGATAGCCCCGGAATGCCGGAATCATCAATTTGGCAGGATCAAGATTAACCATTGATTCCGTAGCCGGGTACCTGCTCGCCTAATTGTTCAACGCAGGGATCGACTGGGTCGAGTTGACGACACACTTCATATGGAAATCAGAGGTAGGATGCATGGATGCCCCGCGCCAGCGGCCTCTCTCACCAGTTTTTTTGTCTTCAAGCTCTCTCAACGGCGAATCCAGCCCGCTCACATCATCGCCTGGTCGCTCTGGCGCCGCGCCCATCAGGCCGAAGCGCGCCGCTGCCACATCAGGCGCGCAAAGCCATTGAATAAAATGCAGCTGTAGTGCTAATCCCCGTGCAAGTGCCTACAGTGACCCAAAAGGAGGCGCCACAAATCCCGCGTTTCACCCAGAACCAAGGAACCAAACAAAATCATTGCCGCAGTCAAGTCAGTGCTGAGACACATTCATGATGGGAAACGGTGTCCTTGCGCGAAACCCGAGATATTCCGAAAGTTCGGTAACTAGCTTTGTTTGTTCCAAGGAACTCGGGTCCAACCAGAAAAGTCTCAAACTCACCCCACGAATTTGGGCAAGATTAACTACCGTATCCAAATGGTGTGCGTAGACATTCTCCAACTGCGAATCAGTGTA